>ERZ1106969.153-NODE-153-length-80192-cov-41.187080_pt1 | contig 80192 bp, 83 predicted proteins | sample MGYA00403685_ERZ1106969 | MGnify/ENA primary metagenome ERZ1106969 (study PRJEB35170, sample SAMEA104062416) | human gut metagenome | biome: human gut; feature: human-associated habitat; material: faeces | place: Denmark | collected 2012-05-18 ...
GAAAAAGAGGCTGGCACCTCAACGATTTTTCAATCGTTAAAGCGACAGCCCCTTTCTTTTTCTTTTATTTATTTGCCTTGTTGTAATTCTATTTCTTCAACTGATTTAGAAACACAATGTGTTATTGGTTTCCATTCAACTTTCTTAAATAAAGCTATAAGTGAAATAGGAATATAAGTCATCATAAACAATGGGAATGTAAAGAGTGACTTAATTTTCTTGTTAGCCGGTGCAAGTATCTTGTGCCATTCTGTAATAAGTGTTATAAGTCCGATTGAGAACATTAACAGATAGAAGTTGGCTGCTGCAAATAATATTGATTCAAGCGAAGGAATTAATATCGACTTGAATAATGTCATATTAGTTGCGCTACATACAAGCATAAATAAATTTAATAAAATCATGGCAACTGAGAAAAGAGTAGCAGGAGCAAGTGTCATAAACATATCATAACAAGAAACAAACATTTCTCTCTTTTTAAACATGTTAACTATTAAGTTTCTGCCATACTTAAACATTACCTGATAAAATCCTTTTGACCAACGCATACGCTGATTCCATGACTGTTTAAATGTTGTTGGCTGTTCATCATAGAACATAGCATTTTCACAGTATCCGATTTTTTCGCCTTCAAGAATGTTAACAACTGAAAACTGAATATCTTCAGTAAGAAGATTGAACTTCCAGCCTTTGTTTTTATCGATTATTTTACTATTTACCAAAAATCCTGTACCTGAAACCGCACAGCTTGTTTTAAGCATCATTCGTGGGTTGTTAAGATATTTGGCTTCTCTTATAAACCATAAAGAGTAGCCTGATGTAATCCAGTTGGTATCAAAATTCTTGGAATTACGGTAACTTGTTATTACATTATAACCACTGTCGAATACCTTGTTCATTTCACGTACATAGTTACGGTCAATTACATTATCGGCATCGAAAATAAAATAACCATCATAGTATGTATAAGAACCTGAGTCCTCATTAATCTTATTAAAAGCGTAATCGAGAGCGTAGCCTTTACCAACAAGCATATTATTAAAACGCTCATAAACAATAGCTCCATTCTCACGGGCTATCTCAGCAGTATTATCAGAACAGTTATCTGCAACAACTATTACATCGATAAGCTCTGATGGATAATTCTGTTGTTTTATACTTTTTATAAGATTAGCTATTACAGCATTTTCATTTCTTGCTGCAATAATAAATGCAAAGTGGTGAAGCGTATCTGCTTCTTTATCGAAATGCTTTTTCTTTTTATCCCCGAATAATGCAATAAGAACATAAATCATCTGATAAAAATAAAGCAAAGTCAATACTGCGTATAACACAATATTGATTTTTGATATGATTTCCATCTAAATAACCTCTCTTAGTTAAGAAAAATAAAGGTTTGTAAAAAAAAATGCGACTTTTTTTAAAGTCCTTAGCTGATTATATCATTAGTTAGCTTTCTGTCAATAGTTAATTTGTGTTTTGAAGCATTTTTAATAAATAAAAACCCTATATAATGTGTATAAAGAGAGTTAAACCTACAAAATAATATAAAATGAATATATATAAATTCGCCTGGTGTGATGAATCTACCCGGATAAAATTATTTGACAAATAATTTCATTATTATATTATATATGTAAAACATAAAAAAATAAAGCAATATTTATAATAGTGAGGTCAATTTATGTATAAAGAAATATCAAAGTTAATATTATATGGAAATCTTGAGAGTGACAGCATTTTGGCAAAATTATCTGATATATTTAAGAGGTTTGACAATAGGGAAACTTCTAAAGAGCAGCTTATCAATGAAATATATACACAGATTAAGAGAATTCTTGTTGTTGCAACAGATTATGGATTTGATAAGAATTTATGGCATAATTATCTTACTTTTTTCCTTATAACTAATGAAAATCCGTTCAGCATTACCTGCGAGAAGGTTGGAGCTAATGACGGAAGTGTTAATGAGTTTGCAAAGAACGATTTTAAGGCAATACAGAATCTTTTTAATTATGATTTTTCTGTTATTGAAAGCGAACTTGGAATTAACTGCTTTTCATTATTATCAAATTATAAAGCGGTTGTAAAAAAAGAACTCATGTATAATAAAAATGTAAGTGAAAAGGTTCAGGCATTAAGTCTTAAGCTTGAAAGTGCAGCAGATGAGAATGAATTCTTTACATATGTAACAGATTTTTATAAGGCATACGGCGTAGGTATGTTCGGTCTTAATAAGGCATTCAGAATTAAGGGCAGGGATGACGGACAGGTTGAGTTTAAACCAATTAATAATATGGATAAGGTTATGCTTGATGACCTGATTGGCTATGAAATACAGAAGCAGAAGCTTACAGAAAATACAGAAAACTTTGTTCAGGGCAGAAAAGCCAATAATGTATTATTGTTCGGTGACAGTGGAACAGGTAAATCTACAAGCATTAAGGCTATTGTCAACCAGTATTATGACCAGGGACTTAGAATGATAGAGATTTATAAGCATCAGTTTAAGGATTTGTCAAATGTTATCGCAAGCATAAAGAACAGAAACTATAAGTTCATTATTTATATGGATGATTTATCATTTGAAGAATTTGAGATAGAGTATAAGTTCTTAAAGGCAGTAATAGAGGGTGGAGTTGAGACAAAGCCTGAAAATATTCTTATATATGCAACTTCAAACAGAAGACATCTTATAAAAGAAACATGGAATGACAGGGATGATATGGAAAGTGCGAACGGACTTCACAGATCAGATACTATGGAAGAGAAGTTATCATTAGTAAACAGATTTGGATGCCAGATATGTTATTCAAAGCCATCACAGAAAGAATATTTCAATATTGTTGTCAATCTTGCAAAGAAGAGCGGTGTTACAATGTCAGAGGAACAGCTCTGTGCTGAGGCTAATAAATGGGAATTAAGCCATGGCGGTATTTCAGGAAGAACTGCACAACAGTTTGTAAATTATGTGTTAGGTATGCAGAAATAATAAGATTAAAATGTGCTGAAATAATAAGATTAAAGTGTGCTGAAATAATAGAACTAAAATATGCAGAAATAATAAGACGGGATTTTGCATATAAACAAGGAGAAATGATGTTATCATATATAAAAGGCGAATTGGCAGAGGTGTTTGAGGATACTATCGTTATTGATAACAATAACATAGGAATTAACGTAAAAACTCCGGCTACGGTAATTTCCAATCTTCCGCCGGTAGGAAGCATTGTAAAGGTATATACATATTTATATGTAAGAGAAGATGCAATCAATGTTTATGGATTTCTTACAAGGGATGATTTAAATGTTTTTAAGCTTCTTATAAATGTAAATGGAATAGGGCCAAAGGGGGCATTAGGCATTTTGTCGACAATATCTGCCGATGATTTAAGATTTGCAGTGCTTTCTGATGATGTTAATGTTATAAAGAGTGCTCCGGGTATAGGCGCAAAGACTGCTCAGAAGCTGATTATAGAATTAAAGGATAAGCTTAAGCTTGACGAGGTCTTTGAGGGAGCAATACAAAGAAATACAGAAAATACACAGGCAAATGATGTACTTACAATTAAAAATGATGCTATTGAGGCGCTTGTATCTTTGGGGTATAGTAATAAGGAAGCATTTAATGTTGTAAGAAGCATTGAGGATATTGAGAACAAGACATCTGAGGATGTTTTAAAAGAAGCATTAAGAAAGCTTGCTGTATTATAATCGGAAAGGTATAAATAATGGAAAAGAGAGTAATTTCTACAGAATTTGTAAAAGAAGATTATGCAATTGAGAGTTCATTAAGACCTTTATATCTTGAGGATTATATTGGACAGGATAAAGTCAAAAGAAATCTTAAAGTTTATATTGAGGCAGCCAAGGAACGAAAAGACGCGTTGGATCATGTTTTGTTTTATGGACCTCCGGGACTTGGAAAAACAACACTTGCAGGAATAATAGCAAATGAACTTGGCGTTAATATAAAGGTAACTTCAGGTCCGGCAATAGAAAAGCCGGGAGAAATGGCGGCAATACTTAATAATTTAAGTGAGGGCGATGTTTTATTTGTAGATGAGATACACAGACTTAACCGTCAGGTTGAGGAAGTGCTGTATCCTGCAATGGAAGATTATCAGATTGATATAATGATAGGAAAAGGAGCTACAGCAAGGTCAATAAGACTTGAACTTCCTAAATTTACATTGATAGGGGCAACAACAAGAGCAGGACTTTTATCAGCTCCGTTAAGGGACAGATTTGGCGTTGTCAGTCATCTTGAATTTTATAGTGTTGCTGAGCTTGAAACAATTATAATCAGGTCGGCAGGCGTGCTTAATGTGGATATTGATAAAGACGGCGCGCATGAGCTTGCAAGAAGGTCAAGAGGAACTCCAAGACTTGCAAACAGACTTTTAAAGAGAGTCAGGGATTTTGCGCAGGTTAAGTATGATGGAAGAATTACAAAGGAAGTGGCTGACTACGCACTTAATCTTTTAGATGTAGACAGAAACGGACTTGATAAGAATGACAGACAGATATTATTGACTATAATAGAAAAATTCAATGGGGGACCTGTTGGAATAGAAAATCTTGCTGCATCAATAGGTGAGGATTCAGGTACTCTTGAGGATGTTTACGAACCTTATCTTATACAGAACGGATATATAAACAGAACTCCAAGAGGAAGAGTTGCAACTAAGTTAGCATATGATAATCTTGGTATTGAATATAATGTTTAGTTAATATATAATTAAAGTAATATAGGTTTAAAGTTGAATACATTTTACTAAAAGATTTGGGAGGGCGGCATGTCATCAAAAAATACTACAGAAGTAGTCTTAGGTGGTAAAGTTTTTACACTTGGAGGATATGAAAGCGAAGAATATTTAAGAAAGGTTGCTTCATATATTAACAACAAGTTGAATGAATATAATAAAGAAGAAGCTTTTAGAAGACAATCATCAGAAATAAGGGCTAATATGATGTATCTTAATATAGCCGATGATTATTTTAAGGCTAAGAAGCTTGGAGACAGCCTTGCGAGTGAAATAGAGAGCAAGGATAAAGAAATTTATGACCTTAAGCATGAGCTTATAGCTGCACAGATTAAGGCTGAAGCATCAGCTAAGGAAATCAATGAACTTAAAGAAGAAATTAATAAATTCCAGAAAAATATAGTTAAACTTGAAACAGAGCTTAATGATATTAAGAAGTAATTTAAAGTGTAACGTATAAAGTGATGTGTAACGTATAAAGTGATAAGAAATTATTTAAAAGGAATTTGTTAAATGAAAATGGCTGCTGTGACAGGAATTTATTTGCTGACAGCAGCCATACGTTATTAATATGCAAAAATGAGGAACGACATGGGATACGAAAAGTTTGACAATAGAAAAATGGAAGTTTTAGCGCCTGCCGGTTCACTTGATATTATGAAAGCTGTAATCAGTGCCGGTGCTGATGCTGTATATCTTGGCGGAAATATGTTTGGTGCAAGGGCAAATGCTGTCAATTTTTCTGATGAAGAGCTGATTGAGGCAATAGATTATGCACATTTGTTTGACAGAAGGATATATATGACTGTCAACACACTTCTTAAAGAAAATGAAATAGAAGATTATTTAGTCAGCTATTTAAAGCCTTTTTATGAGGCGGGACTTGATGCTGTTATAGTGCAGGATCTTGGTGTTATGCGTGTAATCAGTGAGGAATTTCCAAAACTTCATATACATGCAAGTACCCAGATGACACAGACAGGAAGCATAGGAGCTGATATTTTAAAGAAGCTTGGTGCTACAAGAGTTGTAACTTCAAGGGAATTAAGCCTTGAAAATATAAGGTCTATTCATAAGAAATGTCCTGATTTGGAGATTGAAAGTTTTGTTCATGGTGCATTATGTTATTGTTATTCCGGTCAGTGTCTGCTCAGCAGCTTTAACGGTGGAAGAAGCGGTAACAGAGGAAGATGTGCGCAGCCATGCAGACTTGCGTATGATGTTACGGATGCCAATGGTAAAAAAGTGAATCAGCAGAATGAAAAATATGTATTAAGCCCTAAAGATATGTGTGCGCTTAATATTTTACCAGATATATATGATGCCGGAGTGTATTCGCTTAAGATAGAAGGCAGAATGAAAAATATAACATATGCGTCATATGTTACATCAATATACAGAAAATATACAGATATGCTTTTAAATGAGGGAAGAGAGCGTTATAAGGTAGATGCTCAGGATATTAACAACCTTATGGATATTTATAACAGAGGGGCATTTACCGACGGCTATTATAACAGCAATAAGGGACGCAACATGATTTCACTTGGAAGACCTAATCATATGGGAACTAAGGCTTTATCTGTTTTAAACAATGTGAATGGACGTGTTGAATTTAAGGCTTTGGAAGATATTAATGCATTAGATGTTTTTGAAATCGATAGTGAACATTCATTTACAAGCGGAGAAAATGTAAAGAAGGGGGAAAGCTTAATTGTAAATCTCCCTAAAAAATATAATCTGCCAAAGGGCAGGACAATTTACAGGACAAGAAATAACAGCCTGACAAAATATGTTGAAGAACATTTTGCCGGTCAACATCCCAAGATGCCTGTAGATATGCAGTTTTATGCATCAGTCGGCGAACCTATGTCACTTACACTCACATATAAAGATAAGAGTGTTTATGTTGAGGGAAATATAGTTTCACAGGCAACAAACCATCCGGCAACGGTAGAAAATGTAAAGAAACAGCTTGAAAAGATGGGAAATACCTATTTTACAGCTGATGAAACAGATGTGTTCTTAAACGGTGATACATTTTTACCTGTTGGAAATATCAAAGAATTAAGACGTGAGGCTTGTGAAAAAATATACAAAGAAATAATAAATGAGTATAAAAGACTTCCTGAATCCATAGCTTTTGAAAAGTGTGCATATATTGCAGAAGCTAATGAAAGTAAAGCAGAAGATAACAAGAATGAGGCTTTTAAGAATCATATCTTCCAGGATGATAATGGACAGGCAGATATCTGTAAAAAGTCAGTGCTACTTAATAATACAGACTGTTTAAAGACTGTACTTAATGACGATTCGGTTGAAGAAATATATTTAAACAGCGACTTGTACTTTAAAGATAAAGAAAAATTTTTATCTGATATAAATGCTATAAAAAATGCCGGAAAAGGTGTTTATTGTGCGTTACCGTTTATTCTTAAGGAAGATAAGAAGAATAAGTTATTAAAGTTTATCGAAGAACTTAACGATATTGATAACGTGGGATATATTGTCAGAAATATAGAAGAAATAGGTTTTATAGGTGAATTTAGTAAAAATAAACATATAATAACTGATGCGGGAATATATATTTATAATCAGTACGCTGTAAAACAACTTGCTTCTATTATTGAAAGCTCAGGAGTTTTCTGTGACAGGATGACTTATCCTTATGAGCTTAATAACAAAGAACTGTCAAAGCTTTCAAAGATAATTGATAAAAATAAGACAGAACTTGTTGTTTATGGTAATATTCCAATGATGATATCTGAGCAATGTGTAAGAAAGACATTTGGTTTATGTGACGGACAATTTGGAAATATTGATGTTGCAAATGAAAGAATCGGAAAGTACAGAGTAGTGAGCAGTTGTGCTTTTTGTCAAAGCCAGCTGTACGATGTCAATAAATATAATATAACCGGTTGTAAAGAAACAAAAGGTTTATCAGCTTATATAAGATACGAATTCGATAATGAATCGGAAAGTGAAATTATTGATATATTGTCAGATAAAGTAACAAAAGGAGATACAGGCCATTTCTATGGTGGTGTTATGTAAGGAGCATTATGCAGACAGTATTTATAGAAATATCCAAATATGTTTTTGCATTTCTTATGGCTTTTTATGCATTTGGTGCGTACAGGGGAGCTGTTATAAGAAATGAGGAAAAAAGAAAAGGAATATATATTTATCAGAACATACTGATGTTTACAATACATCTGGGAGGCTATCTGATACTTTATATATTATATGATGATATAAAATATGTATTTTTATATTTTGCACAGTTTATATATTTGTTTGTTGTAATTGCTGTGTATTATTTCATGTATCCCAAGGCATCAAGGCTGCTTGTTAACAATATGTGCATGTTAATGGCGGTAGGCTTTGTTATGATTGCACGTCTTGATTATACAAAATGTGTTAAACAGCTTGCGATTGCCATAGCAGGTACAATTATTACGTTTATAATTCCATGGCTTCTTAAGAAGGTTAAGAGCTTTAGAAATTTTGGAATTTTATATTGCATTCTTGGAATGTGCCTGCTTATAGTTGTGTTGTTTGGCAATAAAGTGTTTGGAGCCAATCTTGTATTGACAATCGGGCCAATATCGGTACAGCCTGCTGAGTTTGTAAAGATATTATATGTTATGTTTATTGCATCGATGTTTAATAAATCAACATCATTTAAACAGACAGTTATTGTAACTATACTTGCTGCATTACATGTTATAATTCTTGTTCTGTCAACAGACCTTGGAGCTGCGCTGATATTCTTTGTTGTTTATATAATGATGCTTTATATTGCGACCAAAAAGCCGTCATATGTTATATCGGGACTTTTGGCGGGATGCCTTGCCGGAGTTGCCTCATACAAGCTTTTTGCACATGTAAGGGCAAGAGTTATGATATGGAGGGACCCTTGGAAATATATTGATAACAGCGGATATCAGATATGCCAGTCATTATTTGCGATAGGAATGGGTTCATGGTTTGGATATGGTTTGGGACAGGGACTTCCCAATAAAATTCCGGTAGCGGAAAAGGATTTTATGTTTTCGGCAATATCTGAAGAATTCGGATGCATATTTGCAGTTTCATTACTTCTGGTTTGTCTTAATAATCTTATACTTATGATGAATATCGCTTCAAGATGTAAAACATTATTTTACAGGCTTGTTGCGGTAGGACTTGGTGTTACATATGGATTTCAGGTATTTTTAACTGTCGGAGGAGCTATAAAGCTTATTCCGATGACAGGAGTTACACTTCCTTTTGTAAGCTACGGAGGAAGTTCCATAATGAGTTCTCTTGTAATGTTTGCCCTGATAAACGGTATGTATAATATGAGACAGGATGAAAGTGAGCATGCTTATGACAGTTCAAAAGGAAAAACAGCAAAAAAAAGAAAATAATAAAAATGTAAACAATAAAAAATCAAATAAAAAAAGAAAAGAACCACAGGCTGATATTGTAGCAGGTAAGAAAAAAGGACTTCGTAATAAGGAAACTAATATAATATCTTTTACATTTATCGCTTTATTTGGAATAATGATGGTTTACCTTATATACTTTAATGCATTTAAAGCAGAGGATGTTATCAATAACCAGTATAATAAACGAATTGACAATCAGGCATCAAAGGTTATAAGGGGAGATATAGAGACCAGTGATGGAGTCCTTATTGCAACAACAAATGTTGATGAGAATGGCAATGAAACAAGAGAATATCCTTACGGAGAAGAGTACTGCCATATAACAGGATTTGCTAACAGCAGTGGCAAAATGGGCGTTGAACTGTCTGAAAACTTTTATCTTTTGTCGGAGTCAGATAACATATTTGACCAGATAGGAAACGATATAACGGGAACCAAGGCAAAAGGTGGAAAAGCAGTCACAACTATCAATTCAAAACTACAGGAAGCAGCATATAAATCCTTAAAGGGAAACAAGGGCGCAGTGATAGCAATGGAGCCATCTACAGGTAAAATACTTGCAATGGTATCTAATCCGGGATTTGATCCTAATAATGCCAATGAGGAATACTCGGAATGGATAAACTATGACAGTCAGGAATCTGTGCTGCTTAACAGGGCAACTCAAGGGTTATATCCTCCGGGTTCAACATTTAAGATAATTACAGCTCTTGAATATATAAGAGAAAATAAAAATTATGGACAGTATTCTTATGATTGTACAGGCAGTGCATATATTAACGGAGGAACCACAATACCGTGCTTTAACAGCAGGGCGCATGGATATGAAACGTTAGAAACAGCATTTGCAAATTCTTGTAATTCAGCATTTTCAACTATTGGCGCAGGTCTTAACAAGAGAGCATTTAAGAATTTATGCAGTACGTTTATGTTTAATTCTAACCTGCCGGTAGGATTTGAATATAACAGCAGTTCATTTACCGTGGATGAGAATTCGGGAATAAGTGAAATGCAGGAAACAGCTATAGGACAGGGCAAAACAATGATGACACCGCTGCATAACCTTATGATTGTTTCAAGCATAGCCAATAAGGGGAAAATGATGACGCCATATATGGTTGATTATATAGAAAATAATTCTAATATTGTTAAGAAATATTCACCAAATGTATGCGCAGAGGTTATGACAGAAGATGAAGCAGCCGTACTTACAGAATACATGAGAAGCGTTGTGACAAAGGGAACAGGCAGTTCTTTCAGGTATTCAGATTATTCGCCTGTTGGAAAAACTGGTTCTGCACAATATGATGAAAGTGATAATTTCCATTCATGGTTTGTAGGATTTGCACCAGAGGATGATCCACAGATAGCAATATGTGTAGTCCTTGAAGGCGGATTTACACGTATAGGCAGCGCTCAGGATGCTGCAAAAACTGTTTTGGATGCTTATTTCGAGTAAACTTGATATTATTGGATAATAATAGTATAATATTATAGGTTTACGTTACACACCTATATGCAGGAGGATTTGCAATGAAAGAAGCAACTAGCTGTGGCGGTGTGGTCATTTATAGAGGCAAAATACTTCTCTTGTATAAGAATTACCGGAATAAGTATGAAGGCTGGGTTCTCCCTAAAGGTACTGTAGAAGAAGGGGAAACATATGAAGATACCGCAATCAGAGAAATTAAAGAAGAAAGTGGTGCGCAGGTTAATATCCGCCAGTATATAGGGGATACTACGTACACATTTTCTGTTGGAAAAGAAGACGTTAATAAGATGGTTCACTGGTATCTTTGCGAGGCGCAAAGCTATTTTTGTAAACCACAGAAAGAAGAATTTTTTGAGGATGCGGGATTTTACAAATATCATGAGGCAATACACCTTATGAAATTTTCTAATGAAAGACATATTGTGGAAAAGGCTTATGAAGCATTTGTAGAGATGAGAAGAAAAGGTGACTGGTAGATACTATGAGTTTAATTAATCCTGTTAATGTACAAGACGGAAATATATATTTAGTTAATAGTAATGAAGTTTCAAAAGCATCAGATGCCTCATTTGATTATGTCTTTAATGAAATTTCATCTGATGATGATAATCTTGAGACAATTTTTAAAGAGGTGGCAGAAGAAACCGGCGTAGATGTTAATCTTTTAAAAGCTGTTGCACAGGCAGAATCAGGATTTGATACTGAGGCTGTTTCATCTTGTGGCGCGCAGGGGATAATGCAGCTTATGCCGTTTACATCGGAGTCACTTGGAGTGACTGATCCGTTTGATGCAAGACAGAATATAATGGGAGGAGCGCAGCTTCTTTCATCATTGCTTGATACATACGATGGTAATGTGACTCTTGCGTTGGCAGGCTACAATGCAGGAAGTGGTGCGGTAGGAAGATATGGTGGTGTCCCTCCATATAAGGAAACTATCAATTATATTAACCGGATAAATGATATACTTGGTGGGGCTTTGGAAAATGATTCCACAACAATAGATGGTTCAAGTGCAACAGATTTATCAGGTGTGTATACAGATAAGGCACCGGATGTTTCTACTAAATCATCTAAAGCACAGACGGTGAATAAGAACAATATAATACAGGATACAGATAAGAAGATTAATGATAACAGTAAAGAAAGCTTATTACTTAGCTATGAAGATTATATGTATGTTATGAATACATATAAGGAGATAGTTTCGAAACTTCTTGGAACAAAGGATAACACTATGACAGCTTCAGATATTTATGAGACGTTAAAAGGGAATAACAGATTTTCTGACGATATTGAGGTACCGGAAGAAAGTACAGAAGTAGAGGATACTGTAAAAAGTGATATTGCCGGCAATGAATATTTTACATATAATGCAACGAAAGCTAATGTAAATATGCTTCAGGGAAACGAATTTAATAATATTTTAAAAAATGATGCGATGAGTATTTATCAGGCTCAGGCATCAGTTATTAGTCCAATTGTTGCTAAATTGTTGGATTTATAAGTGAAAAAAACTAAAAATAACAGAAAATTTTTAAAAATCAACCTAAAAAGCTTGATTTTTTATGTGAATTTTGAGATAATCTTGATAAGATAAAGAACGGTTTTATGTGAAATATTTAACAATAAGAAAGAGCGCTGTGAGACAATATTTCACATTATTATTTAATGCAGTGCGGAAATCGAGGGAGTTATTATGAAAGAAAGAATAAAGATTACTTTATACAATAAGACATATAAAGAAATTGATATGAGTGATTTTACAGAGATTACAGAGGATATCTTTTCAAACAGGGATGATATTGTAGATGTAAAGTTACCCGAAGGTGTGAAGATTATTGATGCACATGCATTTGAAAACTGTAGACATCTTGAGAAGATATATTTTCCGGCTACATTGGAAAAAATCGGGGCAGAAGCATTTTTAAACTGCGTGAATTTATGTGAGGCCAAGGTTCCGGAAGGAGTTTCGGTTGATGCGACTTCATTTAAAGGTTGCACTAATTTATAAGTATTTTAACTGTTTGATTTTAATATGGTTACATAATGAAAAAGAATTGCTATTAAGGAAGAATAATCTTTCGGATAGCAATTCTTTTTTGATTTATTAGGATATTATAAAGCTATTTGTATGGATTTTAAGTCTGTTTGGCTTGACGAATAAACTTAACTAATATACAATTTCATAAGATATAATCAGTATGACAGAAAATAGCTGATTATTAAATAATAATGTGCAAAAGCAATATGGAGGCCTGATTATGAACCAGAAGAAAACATTTGTAACATTGGAACAGTTAAAGCAGATAGACAAGACATATCCTACTCCTTATCATTTATATGATGAAAAAGGAATAAGAGAGAATGCAAAGAGATTAAAAGAAGCATTTTCGTGGAATAAAGGATATAGAGAGTATTTTGCTGTTAAGGCAACACCTAATCCATATATATTAAAGATTTTAAAAGAATATGGATGCGGTGTGGATTGTGCATCAAAGCCTGAGCTTATGATGGGTTATGCACTTGATTATAAGCCTGAGGAAATTATGTTTTCTTCAAATGATACTCCGGCTGAAGAATATGCATATGCTAATGAAATAGGGGCAACTATTAATCTTGATGATATAACACATATAGATTTTCTTGATAAAATATTAGACGGAAAATTCCCTGAAACAATGAGCTGCAGATATAATCCGGGTGGATATTTCCAGCTTGGAACTTCAATAATGGATAACCCTGGTGATGCTAAATACGGAATGACTCATGAACAGATAATTGAAGCATTCAAGATTCTTAAGAGCAAAGGTGTTAAGCATTTTGGAATTCATTCTTTCCTTGCAAGTAATACAGTTTCTAATGAGTATTATCCAACACTTGCAAAGATACTTTTTGAACTTGCTGTTGAATTAAGAGATAAGACAGGGGCTGATATTAAGTTTATCAATCTTTCAGGTGGTGTTGGTGTTGCATATCGTCCTGATCAGGAACCTAATGACATCGCAGTTATCGGAGAAGGTGTGCATAAGGTTTACGATGAAGTGCTTGGAAAAGCAGGAATGGGTGATGTTGCCATTTATACAGAACTTGGAAGATTTATGCTTGCACCATATGGTTGTCTTGTTACAAAGGCTATCCATGAGAAGCACATTTATAAAGAATATATTGGTGTAGATGCGTGTGCATCAAACCTTATGAGACCTGCTATATATGGTGCATATCATCATATTACTGTTGCAGGCAAAGAAAATGAGCCATGTGATCACAAGTATGATATTACAGGTTCTTTATGTGAAAACAGCGATAAGTTCGCTATAGACAGAATGCTTCCAAAGATTGATATGGGAGATTATCTTATTATTCATGATACAGGTGCACATGGATTTTCTATGGGTTACCAGTATAATGGTAAGTTAAGATCATCAGAGCTTCTTCTTAAAGAAGACGGAAGTGTACAGATGATAAGACGTGCTGAAACACCAAAGGATTATTTCGCAACATTTGATTTCTGCGATGTTTTAGACAAACTTAATTTAAAGTAAAAGAAATACCGATTGGGGAATGTAATGAAGAATTTAAACTATATTGCTGATGAAATCAGAAAAGGCAAAAATTTAGAGGATAATCTGGCAAAATATAACACAGCTATGTCAAGTCTTTACAATGGACTTGGACTTATGAAGCTTGCCATGAATTATATAACAGTGTGTGATAATTCATCACAGGTAAGTGAGACAGAGAATAAATATTTCAGCATTTTATCTGTTTTTAATGATATATTGGACGAATATGTAATTAATGATGCAAACACCAAATCCGGGCTTGAAAAGATTGAAGCTATCCGTAATGAAGTAATTGGGATAATGGAAGTGGTAACAGCATATGTTGACAGATTCAGAATATATGAATATGCATTAAACAGAATTGAATACAGATTTTCTGATGAAGAAGCAGATATGGAATATTACAACACATATATGACAAATGATATTATGCATTACATTTTGTCTGATAAAGATAATGTTGTGATAAATGGAAAGATATCCGAGATAGTGGGACAGCTTCCAATGAGAATTTCCAAGGCTAAATTCTTTGATTATATTAAAGATGCTTTCACTCTTTATCATGGAGCCCAGAAACAGACCATAGATGATTTTTATTATGCTTTAAGTACATGTGCAATGATAGGAGCACCGGATAATTTTGAAAGCATGTTCCCTGATATATTCGATATGTATAATACGCTTAAAAATGCTGATTATAAGAATATTGATGAGAAAGAATATACAAGACTTAAAGGAGTTCTTGATATAGCAACACAAAAGGTTACAGACCTTGCGGATGATTTTGTGTTGCTTGCCCAGATGATAAATGATGCATATACGGTTATCCTTACTAAGGATGCTGCTCTTGGAGAGACTGTAGAAACTAAGAATGCTGTATATATTATTTCAGAGTTAAGGGACAGAGCCGGCAAAGATAATACATTAGAGGATTTATATGACAAATTCGAGGTATTTGAAGGTAAGCTTGAAAGACTTCTTGATACTGTTGTTGCATCTGATTTTATAACAGGCTATGCGATTGCAAATTATGAAGAGAAACTTTCAGAACTTGGCTTATCAGAAGCATTTGACGGACTTGATGCGATAACAAAACTTCAGTCCGGAAGTGATTTTGTTGATTTAAAGAAAAATAAGCTGCTTGAAGATATTCCTGAAAATGAATATGCAGATTCAGTATGTGATAGGCTTATTGAAGAATTAGATAAGAGCTTTGAGGGAATGCAGCAGATTATTAAGAGAGCTGTACAGGCATCTGTTCTTTCACAGCTTCCGGTATTCTTTAACAACACAGAAGAAATACAGAATTATGTAAATCAGTCGCTGATTCAGTGTAATGACAGGGCAGAGCAGATGGCTGTCATGGAAGTGATAAGACTTATTGTAGGCGGGAAATAATTATAAATATAAATTAAGATGCAGAATATCTGCGGAATGGAATTGGTATGAAGTGGTATCGAAATCTTTATCTTGGAGAAAATGCTGCTAAAACTAAATATAAAATATTTGGACATATCAGGAAATCCATGCTTGATAGTGATACATTTTTGATTACGATTTCTGAAAATGAAAATAATCTGCTTGATATTATATCGGCAAATGAAGTGCTTCAGCCTCATTTCAAGAAAAAATATTATCGTAAGCGTATATATGTGGTAGGGCTTGCGAAGGGCAGGAATGAAGCACTTGAGGTTGTCAGAAATATTATTGATGATGTATACAAAAATACAGGAAAATTTGACGTTGCCGGATATTTAAAATTCGGACAGAAGCTTAAAAAGAAGTAGTGGGTGTATAAATGATAGCGGTGTTATTAACTGTTCTTAAAGTTATCGGAATAATTCTGGCATTGTTATTGGGAACGTTGCTTTTAGTTATACTTGCTGTACTGTTTGTGCCTGTGAGATATAATTTTAAAGCCGCATATAATGAAAAGTTCACGATGAATGGCAGAGTCAGCTGGTTGTTAAACATTTTCAGAGTCCTTATCTGCTATGATGAGGAGATGAAAACAACAATCAAGATTCTTTTCTTTAATATCGGTGGGGATAAAAATAAAGAAAAGAAAAATAAAAAAGAAAAAAAAGAAACAAAAAGCGATAATATTTTCACCAATGATAACGCTAAGGAAAATGCTACAGAAAATACAGAAGTTGCAGAAAAAGAAGAATTGGTCCTTAAGGCTTCAGAGGCAGACGGGACAAGTGAAATAAATGCAGCGGATGAAGCTGATATAGCGCATGAAATAAAAGATTTAGATGAAAAAGAAAAGCCTGATAAAAAGAAGTCAAAGATAAAAAATGTGATTGATAAAATAACATATATATATGACTCTATAAAAGGCAGAATTAAAAAGTTTATAAAGCTTTTAAAGGATACTTATAATAAGGTTAACGGTGCTAAAGAAAAACTTACAAATAAAATTGAAGAAATAAAAAGCATGGTTAACGATACTGAAAACAGGGAACTTGTCAGTCTGATTATCTCACAGTTAAAGAGGTTGTTTAAGGAAATCAAACCTAAAAAATATGATATAAATGTACATTTTGGCTTTGAAGAGCCTGATGTAACAGGAAAAGTTCTTATGTATATAGCAGTGTTTTATGGCCTTACAGGACTAAATATTAATATAAAACCTGAATTTGAAGAAAAAATTTTTGAGGGCGACTGTTATTTAAAAGGCAGAATAAGAGTAATAACATTATTATCAATAGCTTTAAAGGTATATAAGAATAAGAGATTTAAACAGATAATAAACAAATAGAAAAATTATAAATAATAAGGCAGATAATAAATTAAATATAATTTGAATCTTTATTAAAAATTTTATATAATAAATATTACATGCAGGTTATATTTCATGCAGAGGCACATTGTATGCGTGGAATTCTAATAAATAAATGTGCAGAAAGAGGATTAGATGGCAGAGAATAATTTTGATTCAACAGTTGCATCATTATTTAAAGGGATGGATGCTTTTGTATCGGCTAAGACAGTTGTAGGAGATGCTGTTACAGTTAATGATACTATAATATTACCACTTGTGGATGTGTCATTCGGAGTTGGAGCCGGCGCTTTTGCAGGTGATAAGAAGAATAATGCGGGCGGAGCAATGACAGGAAAGATGTCACCAAGCGCCGTACTTGTAATTCAGAATGGAACGACTAAGCTTGTCAATATAAAGAATCAGGATGCAGTTACTAAGATTCTTGATATGGTTCCTGATGTTTTAGACAGAATAACAGGAAAGACAAAAGAAGTAAACGTAGATAAAGACGTTGAAGAAGCTATAGACAATATTTCAGAATAATATTGATAAAAGTAATAAAAAATATTGCTGTGTAATAGGATATAGTAAACAAGTCATGGCGGACTTTTTATGTGCAGAATGCTTGGATTTATATTATTCTGGATAGCAATTGGAATGATTATTACATTGTTTCTGATGAATAATGTCTTTTTATGTGTTTGTATAATTATTTTTTTGATTATTATCGGTTATAATATGTTTTGTCATTAAAACGTATTTTTTGTAAAAAATTATTAAAAGTGATGAAAAATATATTGCAAAATATAATTTTATCTGATACAATATCATCTGTTGTGGGTAAATTACCCAATACCGGTAAGGAGGTGTAATTGAAATGGCTAAATGCGCAATTTGCGACAAAGGTGCTCACTTTGGTATAGCAGTGAGTCATTCTCATAGAAGATCTAATAAAGTTTGGAATGCTAATGTTAAGTCTGTAAGAGTAAAGGTTAACGGTGCAGCTAAGAAGATGTACGTTTGTACTTCATGCTTACGTTCAGGTAAAGTTGAACGTGCTTAATTGCATATTCATGAATCATATTAAAGTTTAAGGTGAATTGCGGAAATCAGAGACGTACGTGATTTACCTTATTTTTTTGCAAAAAGAGTTTATTTTTTGGGGCATAAAGAGTATAATGTTGTTATTAAATTGGATATTTACGTGTATCCGCGATAGGAGGTATAGATATGAAGGGACTTTTGAATGGAGAACTTGGAACAATTTCGATTGATTCAGAAGTAATTGCACAATATGCCGGTTCTACTGCTGTTGAGTGTTTTGGTATTGTAGGTATGGCTGCTGTAAGTATGAAGGATGGTCTTGTTAAGCTTCTTAAAGGCGACAGCCTTACAAGAGGAATTCATGTTAATATAGATGAAGATAATATGATTGAGATTGATTTCCATGTTATTGTTTCTTATGGCGTAAGTATTACTGCGGTTGCTGATAATCTTATTGAAAACGTTAAGTATAAGGTATCAGAATTTACAGGCCTTAAGATTAAAAAGGTTAATATATATGTTGAAGGTGTAAGAGTTATTGATTAATTACTCTTTTAAGTTTATATAATTGTATTCTAATTGTTTACTAAGCCCTTTGTGGCGGAATGGAGGATATTGTGGCTATTACTACTATAGATGCAGCACTTGTTCAGAAAATGTTTTTGGCAGGAGCTAAGAATCTTGAGTCTAAGAAAGAATGGATTAATGATTTAAATGTATTCCCTGTACCTGATGGAGATACAGGAACTAATATGACACTTACAATTATGTCAGCAGCAAAAGAGGTTAGTGCAATAGTTAACCCAACTATGCAGAATCTTGCAAAGGCTATTTCATCTGGTTCTTTAAGAGGAGCAAGAGGTAATTCAGGTGTTATTCTTTCTCAGCTTTTAAGAGGATTTACTAAAGAAATGTCTGGATTAGAAAGCATTACAGTTGAAAATATAGCACTTGCAACACAGAGAGCAACTGAGACAGCTTATAAGGCAGTTATGAAGCCTAAGGAAGGAACAATCCTTACAGTTGCAAAGGGCGTATCAGAAGAGGCTGCAAAGATTGCAGAGGAAACAGATGATTTAGAAGAGGCTATGTTAAAGATAATAGAGCATGCCGAATATGTTCTTTCAAAGACTCCTGATATGCTTCCTGTATTAAAAGAAGCAGGAGTTGTTGACTCAGGCGGACAGGGACTTGTTGTAGTCCTTCGTGGTATGTATGATGCACTTACAGGCAAGGTTACAGATTTTAATATCGAAGAGGCAAAGCCTAAGACAGAATCAGCAGCCGGCACAGGAGTTGGAGCTGCAATAGATAATGTTGATATTAAATTCGGATACTGCACAGAATTTATAATAATGCTTGATAAAGAGTTTAATGAGAATACAGAGAAAGAATTTAAAGCATTTCTTTCATCTATAGGTGATTCAATTGTATGCGTGGCACTTGATGATATTGTTAAGGTTCATGTTCATACTAACCATCCAGGTCAGGCATTTGAAAAGGCTCTTGAGTATGGTCAGCTTACTAAGATGAAGGTTGATAATATGAGAGAAGAGCATAACCAGAAGGTTGTTGCTCAGGCGGAACTTCAGGCTGCTGCAGCAGCGGATGCAATGAAAAAGGCAGAACCGGTTAAGGCAGAGAAAAAAGACTTTGGATTTATAACAATTGCAGCCGGTCCTGGAATTGCAGATATATTTAAAGGACTTGGCGTAGATGAGGTTATTGAAGGCGGACAGACAATGAATCCTAGTACAGAGGATATCCTTAATGCCGCAGATAAGATAAATGCAGATACAATATATGTGCTTCCTAATAACAGCAATATTATTCTTGCATCTGAACAGGCTGCATCTATAATTGAGGATAAGAAGCTTATTGTAATTCCTACAAAGACAATTCCACAGGGAATAACAGCAATGATTAACTTTGAGGTTACAAGAACTGCTGATGAAAATACCGAAGCTATGAAAGATTCATTATCAACAGTAAGCTCAGGTCAGCTTACATATGCAGTAAGAGATACATCAATTGATGGCAAGGAAATCAAGAAAGACAATTATCTTGGTTTATCAGATAAAGGACTTGCATCAGTTGGAACTGATATGAATGCTACTCTTATAGAGATGCTTGAGACAATGATGACAGAGGATTCTGAACTTATAAGTGTATATTATGGTCAGGATATTACAGAGGAAGAGGCTGAAAAGCTTACAGAAAGCATTGAAGAGAAATTCCCTGATGTTGATGTTGAACTTCAGGAGGGCGGACAGCCGGTATATTATTATATAGTTTCAGTAGAGTAGATTAATATGCAGATTACAGAATTAAAAGGAATAGGCGACAAAACCGCCGCCTTATTTAACAGGCTTGATGTATATACAGTTGATGATCTCGTGGGATTATTCCCACGGGATTATGATGTATATAACGAGCCTGTTTTTATTAATGATATTGATAATAGCGACAATAAGAAAATATTTGCTGTTGACGGAATGATAGTGAAAAGCCCGGAAATGTTTAATAATGGGCGCATAAAGGTTGTATCGGTAATTGTAAGAGATATTAACAAAAGTACAATTAAGTGCAGCTGGTTTAATATGCCGTTTTTAAAAACTACTTTAAAGCCCGGAATGAGATATGTGTTCAGGGGGAGGGTGAAATTTAAAAATGGACAATATACGCTGGAACAGCCTAATATGTACACTATGGCAGAATATGCAGGCTTGATGGGCAGGATGCAGCCGGTATATCCGCTTACTAAAGGACTGTCCAATAAGATAGTGTCAAAGGCTGTGTCGCAGGCTCTTGAAAAATATAATGCAGGGCTTGAAAAGGAATATATTCCTGAATATATAAGGCAGAAATATAATCTTGCAGAGCATAATTTCAGCATGGTTAATATACATTTTCCAAAATCTATGGAAGAATATGTTGAGGCAAGGCACAGACTTGCTTTTGAGGAATTCTTTTTGTTTATTCTGGCGGTTAATAATTTAAAAAACAGTAACGAAAAGATACCTAATAATTATGTGATTTATAATGATGATAAGACTGATGAGTTCATAAAAAAGCTTCCTTATGAACTGACTGATGCGCAGATGAGGGCATGGGGAGAAATTAAAGAAAATATGAGCGGTAAAGGACTTATGAGCAGGCTTATACAGGGAGATGTAGGTTCGGGAAAAACAATTATAGCAATACTTGCACTTATGAATACTGCATTTGCAGGATATCAGGGGGCAATGATGGTTCCAACGGAAGTACTTGCAAAACAGCAATATGAATCAACAATATCCATGTTTGAGAAATATAACATTAATCTTAAAGTGGAACTTCTTACAGGCTCAATGAGTGCCAAAAATAAAAAAATGGCTTATGAAAGAATAAAGAATAAGGAAGCTGATATTATTATAGGCACACATGCGCTTATTCAGGAGAAAGTCGAATATAATAATCTGGCACTTGTTATTACTGATGAACAGCACAGATTTGGTGTTAATCAGAGAAAAACATTTTCAGAAAAAGGAAAAGAACCACATATACTGGTTATGAGTGCGACACCTATTCCAAGAACCCTTGCTATAATATTGTATGGCGATTTAGATATATCAATTATTGACAAAATGCCTAAAAACAGGCTTCCGATAAAGAACTGTGTGGTTGATAAAAGCTACAGGCCAAAGGCGTATAAATTTATAGAAGGACAGATAAAAAGCGGAAGACAGGCATATGTTATATGTCCTATGGTTGAAGATAACGAAGATATTGATGCAGAAAATGTAGTTGATTATGCATCACAGTTAAAAGAAAATCTTTCGCCGGATATTACGGTTGAATATCTTCATGGAAAAATGAAGGCTTCACAGAAAAACGAGATTATGGAAAGATTTATGAATAATGAGACTAATGTATTAGTGTCGACTACCGTAATTGAAGTTGGCGTGAATGTACCCAATGCAACAGTTATGATGATTGAAAATGCTGAACGCTTCGGACTTGCACAGCTTCATCAGTTAAGAGGAAGAGTCGGAAGAGGCGAACATCAGTCATATTGTATATTTGTAAGCGGCAATAAATCCGAAAAAACATTGGAAAGACTTGAAATATTGAATCATAGTAATGACGGCTTTAAGATAGCGGAAGAGGATTTAAAATTAAGAGGTCCGGGAGACTTTTTCGGAGTCCGTCAGAGCGGAGATTTTGATTTTGGAATTGCTGATGTATTTGCAGATTCATATGCTTTAAAGGAGGCATCAGATGCTGTTAAAATGGTGCTTGAGGATGATTGTGAATTACAAAAGGAAGAAAATTCATATTTGAAAAATAAAGTCAGCGAGTATACTGTTAAATGTCTGGAAAAGATTAACTTATAGTTTAGTTATAATAATGGAGATGATTTAGATGAGACAGATGGAATTTACAATGAGCAGACCTAACCTTGTAAAAGCGGGAGATGTGGTTGAAATAACAGAAGGAAGGCTTCCAAGCAGCTTTTATTATACTATTGAACCGGCGGTTGCAATGTCAGGCAATTATTCAACACCTGAAAGACTTAAATCAAGAAAAGGCGTTGTAAAGGAAGTTGGAGAAACAGACCGAGGTTATTATGTTCTGGCAGAGTTTGACGAGTAATTGAATGATGCCGGTGATTAATAATATGAATGTCAAATAGTAAATATAATGTGTTAATTATTTATGCTCCTGCATATACATTTATAAGTATATGCAGGAGGTTTTTGTTATGGAGGCAAATATTAGTAACACAGCAGAGCAAAGTTATGATATTTACCATGATATTAAAGTAAGAACAAATGGGGAAATATATCTGGGAGTTGTAGGACCTGTAAGAACAGGTAAATCAACATTTATTAAGAGATTTATGGATATATGTGTATTGCCCGATATGGAAAATGAACATGAGAAAAAACGTGCGATGGATGAACTTCCACAAAGTGCTGCGGGAACTACAATAATGACAACCGAGCCTAAATTTATACCGAGTGATGCGGCTGTTATAACACCGGTTCCGGGGATGCAGATGAAGGTAAGACTTATAGACTGCGTGGGCTTTATGGTTGACGGAGCTTCCGGACATATAGAAAACAATAAAGAAAGAATGGTGAAAACTCCATGGGAAGACACACCTATACCGTTTACAAAGGCTGCTGAGATAGGTACAAGAAAGGTTATAGAGGAACATTCAACTATAGGAATTGTTGTAACAACAGATGGCTCATTTTCCGATATTGAAAGAAGCAGCTTTATACCTGCTGAGGAAAAAACAATTAATGAACTTAAAAGAATTTCAAAGCCTTTTGTGGTTTTATTAAACAGTATAAAACCGTATTCAAAAGACACGATAGAGCTGGCTAAGGAAATGAAAGCAAAATATAACGTAAATGTACTGCCTATTAATCTTGACCAGTTAAAGAAAGAAGATGTGATAAATATACTGCAAAGTGTTTTGAAAGAATTTCCGATTGCCCAGATTATGTTTTTTGCGCCAAAGTGGGCAGAAATGCTGCCTGATGACCACTGGCTTAAAAAGAGCATAATTGATACTGCCAAGGAAATATTAAAAAATCTGGACTGCATAAAGGATGTTGATGATTATTCCTTCAAAAATGACAGTGAGTACATAGAAAATGTTGAATGTTCTTCGGTTAAATTATCTGATGGAACGGTCAATGTAAATATAGTTGTTAAACCTGGAATTTACTATAACATTATAAGTGAACTTACAGGAACAGCCATAGAAAATGAATATGAGCTTATTAATACGATAAAGGAATTAGCCGGCAAAAAAACAGAATATGACAATGTAAAGGATGCGCTGCAACAGGTGGAAATGTCAGGCTTTGGAGTTGTTACACCTACAAGAAAAGATATACAGATTGAAGAGCCGGTGGTTATAAAGAATGGCAATAAATACGGCGTAAAAATTAAGGCGAGCGTTCCTTCGATAAATATGATTAAAACACAGATAAATGTCGAAATAGCGCCGATAGTTGGTACGAAAAGCCAGGCGGATGATCTTATTGACTATATAAAAGATAATACCAAAGATAATCCTGATGGAATATGGGATGCCAATATATTCGGAAAAACAATAGAACAGATTATTGATGACAGCATTTACGAAAAAACTCACAACATGACACAGGATAGCATGACTAAAATTGGAGATACTCTTGAAAAGGTAGTGAACGAAAATTCCGGTCTTGTCTGCCTGATAGTATAAATTTCACAGTAACAGTTATGATAGTAAATTTTATAGTGATATTTATGTTAATAAATTTCACAGTAATATTTATGATAGTAAATTTTATAGTGATATTTATGTTAATAAATTTCACTTTATCTTCAAGCCTGTTTATGTTAAAATAATCAATAGATTTGAAAAATATTTATATTAAAATACATGAACAGGAGAAATTTATATGAAAAAGGTTGAAGATTATGTAAGAAGTATTCCTGATTTCCCTGAAAAAGGAATTATATTCAGAGATGTAACAAGCGTTATACAGAGCCCGGAGGGACTTAAACTTGCTATAGATGGAATTCAGGATTGCCTTAAGGATGTTGATTATGATGTTGTAGTAGGACCTGAATCAAGAGGATTTATATTCGGAGTTCCTGTTGCTTATAATAGCGGTAAAGGATTTGTTCCTGTAAGAAAGAAAGGAAAACTCCCATGTGAGACAATTTCTGCCGAATATGATCTTGAGTATGGAAGTGCAGTTATAGAAATGCACAAGGATGCTTTAACAAAGGGACAGAAGGTTGTTATAGTAGATGACCTTATTGCGACAGGAGGAACTACAGAAGCCATAATCAAGCTTGTTGAACAGCTTGGCGCAGAAGTGGTAAAGATAGTATTCTTAATGGAACTTGAGGGACTTAAGGGAAGAGAAAAACTTAAGGGTTATAACGTGGATTCTGTTATAAAGTATCCTGGAAAATAATCAAAGATGTATGAGGTTATAGCTGCAAGGTTCGTATTTAACTGACTTTGCAGCTAAATTTAAAATAAGGAGAGGTTTTTATGCCAACACCACATAATAATGCAGAAAAAGGCGAAATAGCCAAAACGGTTCTTATGCCGGGAGACCCTCTTAGAGCCAGATATATAGTGGAAAAATATTTAGATGCTCCAAAGATGTTTAACGATGTGCGTAATATGTTTGGATATACAGGGAAATATAAAGGTAAACAGATTTCTGTAATGGGAAGTGGAATGGGAATGCCGTCTATAGGTATTTACAGCCATGAATTATACACAGAATATGATGTTGATAATATAATAAGAATTGGTTCAGCAGGAGCTTTAAGTGATGATATTGAACTTAGGGATATTGTTATAGGAATGGGAGCGTGTACGGATTCTAATTATGCATCAAAGTACAAGCTTGCCGGAACATACGCACCTATAGCTGATTTTGAGCTTCTGGAGGAAACATATCAGACAGCGCGCAATCTGGATATTAAGGTTAAAGTTGGAAATATATTATCATCAGATATTTTTTATAATGAATATGCTTCTGTTAATGACGGCTGGAAGAAGATGAATGTTCTTGCTGTCGATATGGAGGCAGCTGCATTGTATATGGAGGCGGCACGTAATAAAAAGAAAGCTCTCTGTATTCTTACAATAAGCGACCATTTATATAAAAATACTAAATTATCTTCTAATGACAGACAGGAATCATTTAATGAAATGATGGAACTTGCGTTGGAAAGTGCATTAAAATTTGTTTAGAAATTTCATGCAGAATGGGGATTTTATGAACGGAATTGATATTAAGGTAGTTGCGCTTATAATAATAGCGCTGGTTATTGCTGTATATGTTTTTATAGACGGCGAGAATAAAAGAAAGAAAAAAATAGTAAATAAGCTCAAGAAAGGCTGGGGACAGATTCCTGAAAGAAAATATTCAGCAGAAGAATATGAAAATATTACTCATTATTTCAGAAAATGCGAGAAAGCTGAAGATATAGATGATATTACATGGAATGACCTTGGAATGGACAGTGTATTTAAGCTTATTAATAACACTAATTCTTCAGTCGGAGAGGAATATCTGTATAGAAGATTAAGACAGCCGGCTACAGCTAAAGATGATCTTGTTCAGTTTGATTCTTTGTGCGAAAAGTTTGCATCCAAAGATAAAGAAAGACTGGAAATACAGAAGATATTTGTATGGCTTGGAAGAACAAAAAGGATTTCTGTTACGGATTATGTTGATTTGATATTTGACTTTCGTACAGATAATAATCTGGTGAATTATTTATCAGGTATATTTATTCTTGCAGCGATACTTGTTCTTATACTTGTTACCCCTGTTATCGGTATATGGCTGGTTATTGCAGCTATAGCTTTTTCAATAATCACATATTACAGGCAGAAGGCAAGAGCTGAAAAATATTTTGTCTGCATTAACCAGATAGTTAAGATGCTTATGGTATCGCAGAAAATATCTGACAAAAAATATGAGTTTTTATCAGAATATACAGATAAGCTTGAGAAAATCTGCAAATCATTTTCTAAAATAACCAAGAATGCATGGCTTATTGAGAGCGGTAATGTGGATGGTTCATTGATGGAAATGCTTCTTGATTATTTAAGAATGCTTACACATGTTGATTTGATAAAATTTAATAATATGTGTAAGTTACTTGGAAACAGAAATGAAGAGCTATATGAGATGATAGATACTTTAGGTTTTATAGAGTCTGCCATATCTGTAGCTTCTTTCAGACAGATGCTTCCATATTGGTGCAGGCCTGAGTTTACAGAATCAGGAAAATGCAATATTAAGGTCGATGAATTATTTCATCCATTAATTAAAAATCCGGTTTCCAATTCAATAAACACTAACAGAAATGTACTGCTTACCGGTTCTAATGCATCAGGTAAATCTACATTTTTAAAGTCTGTAGCAATAAACTGCATATTATCACAGACTATATATACAAGTACATCTAAAAAGTACATTGCACCGATGTTTAGGATTTATTCATCTATGGCACTTAAGGATGATTTAGGAAATTCAGACAGTTATTATATTGTTGAAATAAAGTCGCTTAAGAGAATCCTTGATGCTATTGATAATACGGGAATGCCGGTAATATGCTTTATAGACGAAGTGTTAAGAGGAACCAACACTGTTGAGAGAATAGCAGCTTCATCTGAAATATTAAAAAGCCTTAAAAATAAAAATGCTTTATGTTTTGCGGCAACGCATGATATTGAGCTTACAACACTTCTTTCTTATGAATATGACAATTATCATTTTCAGGAGGAAGTCACAGATGATGATGTTAAATTCAATTATAAATTATACAAAGGTCCTACAACTACAAGAAATGCAATAAAACTTCTTAAAGTTATGGGATATAACAAAGATATTGTTGATTCTGCTGAGAACAGGGCAAATATGTTTCTTAATAAAGGAACATGGAACAGTTGAAAAAAATAATCTGTTATGATAACATAATTTGATAGCGAATATCTTCGTTACATGATTGTTTTAGGTAATGATTGTTATGGGTTAAGATACAGGAGGATTATAAGATATGGTGGGTCTTATTGGTATGTTGGCTGGAGAAGTCATATTTGAGACTGTAAGATTTATTATTATGCTGATATTGCTTGTTGCCGCATTTTTATTGGGAGGCAAATTAAGGGGAATATCAGATAAGAAGAAAGAAGAGAAAAAAGCTTCAGAAGAAAATACAACTACAACAGATTAAGAAGCTTTTATATAGGAGGATAAAAAAGTGCAGTACAGAGGCGTTAATGAATTAAGAAGATTATATCTTGATTTCTTTGAAAGCAAGGGACATTTAAAAATGAAGAGCTTTTCACTTGTCCCACACAATGATAACAGTTTATTAATTATCAATTCAGGTATGGCACCATTAAAGCCATATTTTACAGGACAGGAAATTCCACCTAGAAGAAGAGTGACAACTTGTCAGAAGTGTATCCGTACAGGAGATATTGAGAATGTCGGTAAGACAGCAAGACACGGTACATTCTTTGAAATGCTTGGAAACTTCTCTTTTGGTGATTATTTTAAAGATGAAGCTATTCATTGGTCATGGGAATTCTTAACAGAGGTTGTAGGACTTGATCCTGACAGACTTTATCCTTCTGTATATCAGGATGATGATGAAGCATTTGATATCTGGAATAAGGAAATCGGAATTGCACCTGAGAGAATTTTCAGATTTGGAAAAGAAGATAATTTCTGGGAACATGGCGCAGGACCTTGTGGACCATGCTCTGAAATTTATTATGACAGAGGCGAAAAATATGGTTGTGGTAAGCCTGGCTGTACAGTAGGCTGTGACTGCGACAGATATATGGAAGTATGGAATAATGTATTTTCACAGTTCAATAATGATGGAAAAGGCAATTATACAGACCTTATCCAGAAGAATATTGATACAGGTATGGGACTTGAAAGACTTGCAGTAGTAGTTCAGGATGTAGATTCTATTTTTGATGTGGATACATTACAGGCATTGCGCGATAAAGTCTGTGAAATGGCTTCTGTTAAGTACAAGGATGATGAGAAACAGGATGTTTCAATACGAGTAATTACTGACCATATCCGTTCGGTTACATTTATGGTTAGTGATGGTATTATGCCATCTAACGAAGGAAGAGGCTATGTTCTTAGAAGACTTTTAAGAAGAGCTGCCAGACATGGAAGATTATTAGGAATCAAGGGCGAATTCTTATCAGAGCTTTGCAAGACTGTTATTGAAGGTTCTAAGGATGGATATCCTGAGCTTGAAGAAAAAAAAGAATTTATTCTTAAGGTTATATCAGAGGAAGAAGATAAGTTTAATAAGACAATCGACCAGGGACTCAGCATTCTGGCTGATATGGAAGATAAGTTAAAGGAAGAAGGCAAAAATGTATTGTCAGGAGAAGATGCATTTAAGCTTTATGACACATATGGTTTCCCATTAGACCTTACTAAAGAAATTCTTGAGGAAAAGAATATATCTGTTGATGAAGAAGGCTTTACAAAGTCTATGGAAGAGCAGAGAGTAAAGGCAAGAAATGCAAGAAAGACAACTAACTATATGGGCGCCGATGCTACTGTTTATGATGAGATAGCACCTGAAATTACAAGTGAGTTTGATGGTTATGATAAGCTTGTATGCGAATCACAGGTAACTGTTCTTACAACAGAGACAGAAATTGTGGATGCTCTTACAGAAGGTGATAAGGGAACTATTATAGTTAATAAGACTCCTTTCTATGGAACTATGGGTGGTCAGGAAGGTGACTGCGGTACAATAAGCACATCTGAGGGAGAGTTTAAGGTTGAGACAACTATACATCTTAAGGGGGGCAAGATAGGTCATGTCGGAGTTATGACAAAGGGCATGATTAAGGTTAATGATAACGTGACTCTTTCTGTTGATGCCGAAAAGAGAGCTGATACAAGCAAGAACCATAGTGCTACTCATTTATTACAGAGAGCCTTAAGAGAAGTTCTTGGAAACCATGTTGAGCAGTCAGGTTCATTTGTTAATCCTGACAGATTAAGATTTGACTTTACTCATTTCCAGAGCATGACAGCAGAAGAGATTACAAAGGTTGAAGCAATTGTTAATGAAAAGATTGCTGAAGCATTGGATGTAAATACACAGGTTATGTCTATAGAGGAAGCCAAGAAGACAGGCGCTATGGCTCTGTTTGGTGAGAAATACGGAGAAAACGTTAGAGTTGTTTCAATGGGCGATTTCTCTAAGGAATTCTGCGGTGGTACTCATGTATCTAATACAGCTAATATAGGTCTCTTTAAGATTGTCGGAGAGTCAGGTGTTGCAGCCGGCGTAAGACGTATAGAGGCTTTGACAGGCAAAGGTGTTTTAAGATATTTTGCTGATATAGAGAAAGAACTTCATGAAGCTGCAAAGGCTGCAAAGACAGAAGTTCCTATGCTTGTTAAACGTATTAATGCCATGAATGATGAACTTAAAGCACTTTCAAGTGAAAATGAGAAGTTAAAGGCACAGATAGCTAATAATGCACTTGGTGATGTTACAAGTGATATCAAGGAAGTTAATGGTGTTAAGTATATTGCTACATCAGTAGATAATGTTGATATGAATGAGCTTAGAAACCTTGGTGACAAATTAAAAGAACAGATAGGTTCAGGAGTTGTACTTATTGTTAGTGCACAGGGACAGGATAAGGTTAATATGATTGCCATGGCTACAGATGATGCAGTTAAGAAGGGTGCTCATGCAGGAAATCTTATTAAAGCGGTTGCCTCAATAGTAGGCGGCGGCGGTGGTGGACGTCCTAATATGGCTCAGGCCGGAGGAAAGAAGCCGGAAGGTATACCTGAACTTTTATCAAAGGTTTCTGAAGTACTTGAAGGTCAGATTAAATAATTTAGCATATTTTTTAACAGATTTTGAATAATTTCTTATTGACTGATTAATAATTTGTGTTATAATGTCTATTGTGCGATTAGAAATACCCTATTATGTATCATGAGCACAATTTGCAACAGAAGGGTGGTCAGGAAAAGTTATGTCAAATGTCATCGTTAAAGAGAACGAGTCTTTAGATAGCGCATTACGCAGATTCAAGAGAAACTGTGCTAAGGCTGGCATTCAGCAGGAAATTCGTAAAAGAGAACATTACGAAAAGCCAAGCGTAAGACGCAAGAAGAAGTCAGAAGCTGCTAGAAAACGTAAGTTCAATTAATTTATAAGAATGATAATTTAATCAATTAACCAGTGTGTTTATTAATACATTAAGTATTTAATGAATACACTGGTTATTTTTTGCATAAAATTAATAAAGCATATGATGAATATGTGGATTGTATTATATGGAAAATGAAAGTTTGAGTCTTGCACAGTATCTGGGTATTCCAAGGGATGCGGCACTTGGAATGCCTTTGATTTATATGGTTGGAAACTGTGAAGTTCATATTGAGAATTTTAAGGCTTTAATAGAATATGAATTATGCAGGATAAGGATTCTTTCAAAAAAAGGTATTATCTGCATTAATGGTTCATGCCTTGAGATTATTTATATGGATAAAGAAGAAATAGCAGTAAAAGGGAAGATTTTGTCTGTTCTTTTTGAGTAGTATAAGCATATATGTTAGAAAGGCTTAAAACTTATGGAAGCTTCAAAAAGTCCATTTACATATTTATTAATAAAAATTGAAGGGGAAGAAAAGGAACGTTTCTTAAATTTATGCAGACATAATAATATCGGGTTATGGGATATTGTTATTAAAGATGAGTGTATATTTGCAAAAATAAAGAGAAATGATTTTTTAAAAATAAAAAATATAAGACATAAAGCGCATATTAAAATTAAAGTTGTGAAAAAGAGAATGTTAAGATATACATTTTTTAAATACCGTAAGCATTATGCGTTTGCTTTGGGAATATTTATTGCGGCTGTATTTGTTAAGATAATGAGCCTGTTTATCTGGAATATCTCATTTGAGGGGAACAGTAAGTACACGGACAGCACATTAAGAAAATATTTAAATGAACTGGATATTAATACCGGAATATTAATAAATGATGTTGATTGTGATTATATAGAAACTTCAATGAGAAATAATTATTTTGATATTACATGGGTATCGTCTGAAATAAGGGGTACAAGACTTGTTATACATGTTAAAGAGAGCGATTCGGATATAATACCGGATGATATTATATCGGACAGCAGCATTGATTATGACAGTGTGACAGCAGATAATCTTGTGGCTTCTGAGGATGGAAATGTAGTATCTATAATAACAAGAAACGGTACACCGCTTGTAAAGGCGGGAGATACCGTTCAAAAAGGAGATGTGCTTGTTTCCGGGATTGTAGATATGACAGATGATTCGGGAACTGTAATAAAACAGATAGGTGTGAAAACAGATGCAGATGTCTTATTAAGTACATCCTTGCAGTATGAAAATACAATAAATATGAATTATGAAAAAAAGATTTATACAGGAAAAAATAAAACAAAAAGAATATTGATAATAGGCAATAAAAGGATAGAGCTATGTCTTAATCCAAGAAAATTAAAAGAATGTGATGTAATCACTGATTATTCAGATATAAAGCTTAATGAAGAATTTTATCTTCCGGTAATATATGGCATTAAACAGTATAAAGAGTATGAAAAACAACTTACTGCACTTGAGTATGATGAAGCCGAAAGTGTTCTTAATGAAAAATTTAATGCATATTTAGGTAAATTAGAGGAAAATGGTGTGCAAATAGTTGATTATCGTGTTAATATAAATATATTAGAAGACAGTTATCAGATGACGGGAAATATAAATGTTACTTTTAAGGAAAGTACTAAGATAAGTGCAGAGTTTGATGACAATATAATTAATGAACAGGGAGATTAGTTAATGAGTATTGTTGAGACAATATTAGATATGCCTGCTAAATACAGCGGACAGATATTAGGAAACTTTGATGAAAATGTTAAAAAGATAGAAAGAAGCTTTAAGGTAAGTATTGTTTTAAGAGATGAGGGACTTAAGGTAATTGGTGCAAAGCCAAATGTCGAGCGTGCAGCCAAGGTTATTGAAAATCTCAAAGAGCTTGCTGTAAGAGGAAGTGACATTACACAACAGCAGGTTGATTATTCAATATCACTTGCTTTTGATGATAAGGAAGAGGCAATAGTAGAGATTGATTCAGATATAGTCTGCCGTACAATAACAGGAAAGCCGATTAAACCTAAGACTCTTGGTCAGAAAAAGTATGTTGATGAAATCAGGGATAAAATGATTGTATTTGGAATGGGACCGGCAGGAACGGGTAAAACATATCTTGCTATGGCAATGGCAATCAAAGCCTTTAAGAATGATGAGGTCAACAGAATAATTCTTACAAGACCTGCGATTGAGGCAGGTGAAAAGCTCGGTTTCCTTCCCGGAGATCTGCAAAGCAAGGTTGATCCATATTTAAGACCGTTATATGATGCACTTTTTCAGATTATGGGGGCTGAGAGCTTTAATGCCAATATGGAAAAGGGATTGATAGAGGTGGCTCCTCTTGCGTATATGAGAGGAAGAACTCTTGATAACGCATTTATTATTCTTGATGAAGCACAAAATACAACACCTGCTCAGATGAAGATGTTTCTTACAAGAATAGGTTTTGGCTCAAAGGTTGTTGTTACAGGAGATTTGACACAGAAGGATTTGCCAAAGGATTCTGTTTCGGGACTTGATATTGCCATGAGAGTGTTGGCAAAGGTTGATGAAATTGCATTTGTCAAGCTTACAAACAAAGATGTTGTAAGACATCCGCTTGTCCAGAAAATAGTAAAAGCATACGAAGATTATGAAAATAGAACAGGTAAGAAAGGAACCAGAAGATAAATGACAGTAAATATTGAATATGAAGCAGAATTACAGCTTAATCTTGATTATGAAGATATAATAAAATCTGTGGTAAGTGAGGCGGCAGCTTATGAAAAATGCCCATATGAAATAGAAGTTAATGTAACAATTACGGATGAGGAGAGCATCCGTGAGATTAATAATGAATACAGGAATATAGATAAAGCGACAGATGTTTTATCATTTCCTATGATTGAATATGAAACTCCAGGAGATTTTGAATCAATAAAGGAGGAGCTTGATTCTTCACCTGAAGATTATTTTAATCCTGATTCTGGAGAGCTTATGCTTGGAGATATAGTTTTATGTGTGCAGAAGATAATTGGACAGGCAGAAAGCTATGGACATTCACAAAAAAGGGAGCTTGCTTTTTTAACAGCACACAGTATGATGCATTTGTTTGGATATGATCATATGCAGGAGGATGAGGCTAAACAGATGGAAGCCAGACAGAATGCGGTTCTTGAAAATTTAGGTATAGGAAGATAATTGGTTTCTGTATGGGAGGGCGCCTATGAATAATAAAACTTTAATTAATAAACTTATATCCGTTTTTATGGCAGTTGTGATTATAATGATACCTTTTACGCTTGGGGCATGTAAGAAAAAGAAGAACGATACTGCAACATCTGTAGAAGAAACAACAGCAGAAGTGTCTACAGAGGCAGAAACTGAAAGTGTTATATCGCATGAGAATGAAGCAAGAAGCATGATAAGCGGTAAGTGGGTTGCCAAGGAAACAGCGCAAAACAGGCCTGTTGCTGTTATGTACAGCAATATATATCAGGCATTGCCACAGTCATCAATAAGTTATGCAGATATTGTTTTTGAGTCATTGGTTGAGGGTGGCATAACAAGGTTATGTGCTATATTTGAAAATCAGCCACAGCTTACCAAAATAGGACCTGTAAGAAGCTGCCGCACATATTATCTGTTATTTGCAAAAGAATTTGAAGCGTTTTATGTTCATTTTGGAGCATCCGATTATGCAAAGCCATATTTATCACAGGCTAAGTTCTCTTCACTTGATGGAATGGTTTACTGTAATTTTTATAGAACTGATGACAGAATAGCACCACATAATGCCTATACATCATGGGACGGAATCATGGACAGTGTGGGTACAAAAGGCTTTGAAACTACTTATCCGGAAGGATATTTACAGCCATTTCTTTTTAATACAGATGACAAGAATGATATAGAAATAACAGAAGGTACATCATGCAGTAAGTTCTATCCGGGATATACATACAATAATCCGTGGTTTGAATATAATGCAGAGACTAAAGAATATTTGCGCTATCAGTTTGATGAACCGCAGATTGACAAGGAAACAGAGCAACAGCTGTCATTTAAGAATGTTATTGTTAAATATGTAAAACCTTCATACTACGATAACGGAACACCTAATTATAAAACTTATGGCAGTGGAAAAGGGCTTTTTATAACAGACGGAAAATGTGTTGATGTAACCTGGGTGAAAGAAAGTGAAACTTCAGGAGCTACCAAATACTATTATGAGGATGGAACTGAGATTACATTGAATGCAGGAAAGACATTTATCTGTCAGGTGGAAACAAGCCAGGAGGTGACAATAGTTGAATAATGGCGATAATAAGATGGATAAAATATCAGAATTAAATGATGAAGATGTTAAACTTGTAAAAATGGCAAAAGACGCAATGAAATATTCTTATTCACCATATTCAGGATTTAAAGTCGGAGCGGCTCTCATAGCTGATAATGGGCAGATTTACACCGGCTGTAATATAGAAAATGCATCTTACGGTGCGACAAACTGTGCGGAAAGAACTGCTATTTTTAAGGCTGTAAGTGAGGGAGTACTAAAAATCAGTAAAATAGCTATAGCTTCTTCGGCAGGAAAAGAAACTCCTCCGTGTGGAATATGCAGGCAGGTTATGAGCGAATTTATGGATAGTGACGGGAAAGTGTTGTTAAGCAATAATGATGACGTGATTTCATACAGACTGTCGGAACTTCTTCCGGATTGCTTTGAAAGTGATAACATGGGAAGATAAGTTTGCTTTGATATTCTGTTATGTGTATAAGACTGTAATATTTTGTAAATACTAACTTTGTATTATAAGAGAAATGCAAAGGTGGTTATTTATGAAAAATAAAAGATTTTTATGTTATGCAGTGGCAATAGCAGCTGGTGTTGTTATTGCCATGATTATTATTATAATTTACTGCTTCAGGATTAATTCTATAAATAATACAAATGACAATGACAACCGGAATGAAAGCGGACAAGCCATTGATTATAATTCGGATTCAGGAGAAGAAAATACACTAAGAAATACATTAAGAAATACACAGGAAAACAATGATAATAAGCAGACGGGAAATTCTGCTGAAATGGAATTTTTTATAAAAAAGATAGATGGCAATGTTGTTATCTATCATTATAAAGACGGTGAATATGTGTTTTATGATTATGCTGTGCTTGATGAGGGGCAGATGCAGGATGATTTAAAAGATACACTGACGGTTGGAATTTATTTTGAAAATGAAGAACGTCTGTACAGATTTTTGGAATCTTACAGCAGCTAGAATAAAAAAGAGGATATACAAATGAAATACGATTGCGTAGTTATAGGTGGAGGCGCTGCCGGTCTTATGGCAGCAATTAATGCAGCAAGAGCAGGGTTAAAGACGGCTGTTATTGAACACACAAAAAGAATAGGAAATAAAATATTATCTACCGGAAATGGAAAATGTAATTTTACAAATTTGAATATGTCAGAAGAAATGTATCTTAATTCTGATAAAAGATTTGTAAAAGAGATTATAGAACAATTTAATGAAAATGACACCATAGATTTCTTTGAGAGTATCGGAGTATATCATAAGGACAAAAACGGTTATGTATATCCTCATTCGGAGACAGCTGCATCGGTACAGGAAGCTCTATGCCTTGAGATAGAAAGACTTGGTGTGAAAGTGTTTTTAGAAACATCTGTTAAGAAAATAAAAAAGAATGATAATGATTTTTTAATAAGCTGCAATGATAATGAACAATCGGTAGTGATATGTTCTAAAACAATTGTTTTAGCGACAGGCTCTAAAGCTGCATCTAAAACCGGTTCAGATGGAAGCGGCTATGAACTTGCTAGGCAGATGAAGCATACAATAGTTCCTGTACTTCCGGCATTGTGCCAGCTTATAAGCTCTAATAAAAACTGTAAATTGTCATCAGGTGTAAGAAGTACAGGAGAAGTGAAATTATTTATAGATAACAGCCGGGTGGCTGATGACTTAGGAGAAGTACAGTATACGGATTATGGAATATCAGGAATTCCGGTGTTTCAGATAAGCAGGTTTGCAGTCAAGGGGATTTCAGAAAATAAAAAAGTGACTGCTTGTATAGATATGGTTCCAGATATGCAGGAATATGAGCTTATAAAGAAATTTAACCAAAGACTAAAAAATGAATCTGAAAAAAATATTTTGCAGTTCATGTCAGGACTTGTTAATAAAAAGCTGATAGAAATGATTTGCAGGGATTTGAATATCAGTACAGCTAAGCCGGTTCATTCACTTCCACCAAAATCACTTGCACAGATTGTGAAAAGTCTTAAAAATTATAAGTATGACATTAAAGATTACAAGGGATTTGAGAATGCTCAGGTATGTCAGGGTGGAATTAATTTAAAAGAAATTTCAAGTAAGGATATGCAGTCAAGAATTGTTCCGGGATTTTTTATAGCCGGAGAGGTTGCTGATGTTGATGGAAAATGTGGAGGATATAACCTTCAGTGGGCATGGAGCAGCGGCTATATAGCAGCTAAGGGCGTTAAAGCATTTGTTAAAACAGATAAGAAATAGGATTAATACGGAGAAATATAAATGATACAGGAAGTTTTAAGGGTTAACCAGATAAAGATACCTATAAATGTTTCAGAAAAAACATCAAATCAGGAACAGATAGCTAAGATTGAAAAGAAGTTAAGAAAAATATTTAACATGACACCTCAGGATTATATAAAATACGAGTGTGTGAAGAAGTCAGTTGATTCCAGACACAAACCAGAATTGTATTATGTTTACAGTGTTGAAATAAGTGAAATCCATATAAAGGGGAAAGTACAGAATTTAGAAAAACTTGCGCAAAGACATGCTAAGGATAATGCTATTTTTAAAAAGGTAAATAAATATGAATTTCCTGCCGGAAATGTTAATAAAAGTGATAGACCTGTAATAATAGGCTTTGGACCTGCCGGGATGTTTGCGGCACTGGAACTTTCAAGAGCAGGTATGGCTCCAATTGTATTTGAACGTGGAGAGTCTGTCGAAAACAGACAGAAACGTGTTTCTGGCTTCTGGAATGGTGATGAGCTTAATGAGGACTCCAATGTGCAGTTTGGAGAGGGAGGCGCAGGAACATTTTCAGACGGAAAGCTTAATTCGGTTATTAAGGATCCAACAGGAATGGTGCGCCATGTATTGGAAACATTTGCTGAATTTGGAGCGGATTCGTCAATTACATATGACAGCAAACCGCATATCGGCACAGATGTTCTTGCGGTTGTGGTTAAAAACATAAGACAGGAAATATTAAGACTTGGTGGAGAAATACATTTTAATCATAAGATGACAGATGTATTTGTTGAGAACGGCAAAGTTACAGGAATTGAAGTTGTTGATAATGAAAGTGGCGTTAAGAAAAATGTTAAATGCAGTAAATTATGTCTTTCAATCGGACATAGTGCAAGAGATACATTTTATATGCTTGGCAGAAAAAATATTTATATGGAACCTAAGCCCTTTGCAGTTGGATTAAGAATACAGCATCCACAGTCATTTATTGATGAAAATGCTTATGGTAACTGTTCTTCATTCCTGCCTGCGGCATCTTATAAGGTCACACACCAGACAGAAACAAGAGGTGTGTATTCATTTTGCATGTGTCCGGGAGGATATGTTGTTAATGCATCATCAGAAAAGGAAAGTCTGGCTGTTAACGGAATGAGTTATTCGGACAGAGGTTCTTTAAATGCAAACAGTGCCATGGTAGTTACTGTTTCTATGGAGGATTTTGGTAAAGGAGTATTTGACGGAATAGAATTTCAGAGAAAAATGGAAAGACTTGCCTACAGAGAAGGTAAAGGAAACATACCGGTGCAGCTTTTTAAGGATTTTGAAACTTCAGAAGTATCCAGCGGATTCGGAAGAGTTGAGCCTTGCATAAAAGGCGGATATTCATTTGGCAACTTAAGGAATGTCCTTCCTGAATTTGTAAGTACTGCACTTGTAACAGGAATACATGGATGCAGCAGATATATAAAAGGTTTTGATATGGAGGATGCACTGCTTGCAGGAGTTGAAAGCAGAACATCAAGCCCTGTTAAAATAAAAAGGGATGATAATCTGAATTCTGTTAATGTTAAAGGCATATATCCATGTGGAGAAGGCGCAGGCTATGCAGGTGGAATAACTTCTGCGGCAGTAGACGGAATAAGGGTTGCAGAGAAGATTTTCTTAAATATGGACTTTTAGTCTTTAATGTAGTAAAATGTTATACAAAGTTTTGAATAAATCAGAAAATAGAGGAACATATGTCAGATATCAGGGAACAATTAAAAGATAAAAAAAGAATAGTTATCAAAATCGGTTCATCATCTCTTATGCATGAAAAAACAGGGAGATTAAATTTATCAAAGATTGAAAAGCTGGTAAGAATACTTGTGGATTTGAAGAATTCCGGCAAAGATATAGTGCTTGTATCTTCAGGTGCGATTGCAGTAGGAAGAACAACTATAGGGCTTGAAGAAAGACCGGGAGATTTATCAGTAAAGCAGGCATGTGCAGCAATCGGACAGGCCAAGCTTATGATGGTTTATCAGAAGATTTTTGCTGAATACAGTACAATTGCGGCACAGGTATTAATGACTAAGAATACAGTTATTAATCCTATAAGCAGACAGAATGTTGAGAATACATTTAACGAGCTTCTTAACCTTTCTGTAATACCGATTGTTAATGAAAACGATTCAATATCTACATATGAAATTGAAAAGTTACAGTCATTTGAAGATAATGACAGATTGTCTGCAATAGTAACATCTTTAATCGGAGCGGATTTATTAATTCTCTTATCTGATATTGATGGCTTATATACAGATGATCCTAATAAGAATTCAAATGCAAAGTTTATAGATACAGTATCAAAAATAGATGCAGACCTTACAAGCATGGGTAAAGCTACATCGGGAAGCAATGTTGGAACCGGAGGAATGGCTGCCAAGCTTGTTGCCGCAAGGATTGCGACGGAGTCAGGTGCTGATATGGTAATAACTAACGGTAATAATTTAGATAATATTAATAGTATTATTTCAGGTAAAGACACAGGAACATTGTTTTTAAGCCATAGAAATAATAATTTTAACCTTATTGATTATATGGATTAGCTAATTATCTATCTGAAAAGGGAGGCTTGCGTGGAGATTAAACTTATCAAAAATTCAGACAAAAGTGAATACTCGTCAATAGATAATAATTTGTTATTGCAGGTGGTTGATGACAATTATCAGTTCATGGATTATAAAGGTAAAAAGCTTTATATACTTAATGTCCTGACTAATGAAAGGTTTGAAATTGCCGCTGATATAAAGAAATATTATATTGCAGATATTTCATATATTGGAAATCTGGATCATTGTGTCTTGTTTACATCTGTTGAACAGCTTACAGAAAACAGAGCTGCAATAACGGTATACAGATATATGTTTTATGAGGCAGTCTGCCAGCAGGTATACAGAATGGAAGTACCGATGGAATTGTTTGACGGAAATAAAATATTAAACATTTTTGCATTGGATAATAACTATTTATTTATTGAACAAATCGGACATGATAATACCTTTAGCAATATTATATTACATGATATTGTGGCAGATAAACAGATAGATATAAATAATACCGAAATTGGAAAAACAGGTATCCGAAAAATGCTTCCATTAGGCGGAAATATGGGAGTTATATTATATGGGACAGATGATACCGACTGGACAATCGGAATTGTTAATGTAAGGCAGATGACTTCTGAGCTTGTCCTTGACGGCAGCAATATTACAATGGAATGTCTTGATAAGATATCTGCCGGAAATAATGAAATGTGTCTTAAGGTTCTTAATGACAGGATAATATATTCAAGAAATGACAATTCTAACCAGGATGAAATTGTTATATATGATTATGTCAAAAAGGTTAAAAAAGTCAGATTGAATAATTATACAGAAGATGAAAATGTCTTCGATTGTATCTATGTTATAGATGACGTTCCATATTATATCAGAAAGCAGGAGGATGAAACTGAGGTTATTAATCTTGACACACAGAAGGTGGAACTTAAATTCCCTAAGGGACTCAGCTTCAAATATATAAAAGATGATATACTTATTGTCCAGAAAGATAAGAAAAGACTGCTTTCAAAAGATTTGGTTGATTATATCGAGGTTTATAAATATCCTCATATGCATCATTGCATATTCAGAACAAAAGCTGAATATAACGGCTGCGTAATCAATGATGATGAACTTTTTATAATAACTAATTAATATCAGAGGAAATGATAATGGTAACACAGGAAACTTTAAACAGGATTAACGAATTATATAGAAAGTCCAAAGCAGAAGGATTGACAGAGAAGGAAAAGAAAGAACAGGAAAAGTTAAGAAAAGAATATGTTGCGGCTTTCAGAGAGAATTTAAGAGGAACTTTAGAAACCATAAAAATACAAAATCCTGATGGAAGCATTATAGATGTAAAAAAGCGTCATGATGAAATGATGAAAAGCCAGTATGAGGATTTGAAAAAGAATGGAAACTGATAAAAAGCATATAAGAAATCTGATACAAAATAAAAGAAACCTTTTATCCGACAAAGAAATTTCCGATATGAGCTTAAAGATAGCTGATTATATTATCAACATGAAGGAATTTAAAGAAACTGATAATATTCTTACATATGTGAGTTTTAGAAGCGAAGTAAAGACGGATTATATTATAGAAAATGCATTTGAACTTGGTAAGAAGGTGTTCGTTCCTAAAGTTATAGGTAAAAATATGATTTTTGTAAAAATCGAAAGCTTTAAAGAACTTACACAAGGATATATGGGAATAAGAGAGCCGGTAAGCAGTGATGAAGCTGGTATAAACGAAGGCTTTATGTGTATGCCGGGAATGGTTTTTGACAACGAATGTAACAGAATTGGCTATGGCGGGGGCTTTTATGACAGATATTTAAGCAAAGACAATGAATTTATAAAAGCAGCGTTGTGCTATGACTTTCAGATATTGGAAGAAATTCCTCATGAACCACATGATTTGAAACCGGATTATGTGATTTCGGAAAAAAGAGTGATTAGGAGGGCGGATATATGATATCACTTACAGATATTGGAATAAGAGCAAAAAAAGCATCACGATATATGGCAAGACTTGGAATCAATGAAAGAAATAAAGCATTGGCGGAAGTTGCAAAGGCGTTAATTGATAATGCGGATTACATAAAAGAGGCTAATAATATTGATTTGGAAAATGCAAAGGCAAATAATATGAAGCCGGCTCTTATTGACAGACTTACACTCACTGATGACAGAATAAAGGGAATGGCTGATGGTTTAAATGTCCTTGTGGGACTTGAAGATCCAATAGGTGAGGTTACAGAAATGAAAACAAGACCTAATGGACTTATCATTGGTAACAAAAGAGTTCCTTTAGGAGTTGTTGCAATAATATATGAGTCAAGACCTAATGTTACTGCAGATGCTTTCGGACTGACTTTTAAATCAGGAAATGCAGCAATATTAAGGGGTGGAAGTGATTCAATAAATTCCAATATTGCCATTGTAAAGGTTATAAAGGATACGCTTACGGGTTGTGGGGTTAATCCGGATGCTGTAATTCTTATAACTGAGACAGACAGGGCATATGTCAATGAGCTTATGCATATGAACGATTATGTGGATGTAATTATTCCAAGAGGCGGGGCTTCTCTTATAAAGAATGTTGTTAATAACAGTACTGTACCTGTAATTGAAACAGGAACAGGAAACTGTCATATATATGTTGATGAATTCGCTGACATAGATATGGCTGCTGATATTATATATAATGCAAAAACACAGCGTATTGGGGTGTGCAATGCATGCGAATCTTTGGTTGTAAATAAAAAGATAGCAGATAAAGCTATACCATTGATAGTTGACAGACTTAAAGAAAAAGATGTCGAAGTTAGAGGCGATGAATTTGCAATAAAATGTGATGAAAGAATAGTTCCTGCATCAGAAGATGACTGGGGGCAGGAATATCTTGATTATATAATCTCATTAAAGACGGTTGACACAATTGATGAGGCAATTGAGCATATCAATACTTATAATACAGGACATTCTGAATCAATTATTACAAAAGATTATAACAATGCGCAGAAATTCCTTGATGAAATAGATGCTGCGTGTGTATATGTAAATGCTTCAACCAGATTTACAGATGGCTTTGAATTTGGCTTTGGAGCAGAGATTGGAATAAGTACGCAGAAGATTCATGCAAGAGGACCTATGGGATTAAAGGCGCTTACAACAGGTAAATATATTATTTACGGAAACGGTCAGGTTCGTAAATAATAGTGTGCGGTTACAGGAGAAGGTAAAATGCATAATGATAACAGTTATAATGTTGGAAGATTAAGACATGTATTATCCAAAATTCAAAAGTGTACAGATGATTTTATGTATATATATAATCTTGATACAGATTATTGTGTATATACGCCGGGGATTTTAAAAACATTTGCACTTGATAATAATGAATTGGATAATGCGTCCGAGGTTTTGAAAAAGGTAATACATCCTGAAGATTATGAGGCGGTTATTAACGATATTAATAATGTTAAATTACGCAAAAGTCCATGCCATAATATGGAATACAGATGGAAAAGCAAAAATGGCATGTATGTCTGGATTAGCTGCCGAGGTGAATTAGAGGTTATTGACGGCGTTGATTACCTTATTGGAAGAATATCAGAAATCGGCAAGCAAAAAAGGTTTGATAATGTCACGGGCCTGTACACTGATAATGTATTGGAAAGTGTGTATAAAACATTATCAGAGAAAAACTATAATAAAGGCTATCTTCTGATTGCCGGAATAGATAATTTTAAAGAAATTAATGAAAAATACGGAGTATCTATCGGTGATGGAGTTTTAGCACAGATGGCAGATGTCATAAAAGGCTTTATAGACATTCATTATGGTAATATTTTCAGAATGTCCGGAGACGAATGTGCAATTCTTGTTGTTGATGATGATACTGACGATAATCTGAAAGAAAAAGCTAAGAAAATATATAAAGAAATAAGATACAGAATAGATGAGAATATAGAGAAAAGCGGATATGATATTTTTTATAATATATCCGCAGGTGCTACAGGTTTTGATGCGAAAAAAGACGATTTTGACAAGATAATACAGAAAGCGAGATTTTCACTTCATTTAGCCAAGATAAAAGGCAAAAACAGATTCAACTATTTTAATGAAAATGAGTATGAGGCATATATTAAGAAGCTTGGAATTCAGGATGAATTAAGAAGATGCATTAATAATGATTTTGAAGGCTTTAAGCTGGTATATCAGCCGATAGTATCTAATTCCACAGAAAAAGTTATCGGAGCAGAAGCGCTTCTTAGATGGGAAAGTACTAAGTACGGATATATGTCACCTGTAGAATTTATTCCGTTGCTTGAGGAAAGTGCCTTGATAATACCACTTGGCAAATGGATAACAAAAACTGCTGCCTGCCAGTGCGACAAATGGGTTAAGAATATTCCTGATTTTGTGATGCATATTAATCTGTCATTTGTACAGATTGTAAAGAGTGATGCGATAAGGGATATGGTTGAAAATATAAGCAAATTCACACCTTCAAATTCCCATTATGTATTTGAAGTTACGGAGAGTGTTCAGATGGATGCCAATTCGACAATACAAAGAGTACTTGATGGCTTTAATGAGAACGGATTTGCACTTGCGATAGATGATTTTGGAACAGGATATTCCAATTTTGGATACATGAAAGATAAGGTGTTTGGAATACTTAAAATTGACAGGTCATTTATAACAGATATCCAGAGCAAACATAATAATTATACATTGGTTAATTTTATGATTAAAATGGCACATGAAATGGGAATATCTGTATGTATATAAGGAGTGGAAACCAAGGAAGAATTGGATTGCGTATCTGTGCTTTCTCCTGATTTTATTCAGGGATATTATTATGGAAAGCCTGTTGATGAAGACACATTTTATAAAATGCATCTTGGAGCATGATATAACTGCCGCTTTTGTAATTATGAATCGGATTGTAAAGTTTCGGATTGTAATTATAAAGGCGGCAGTATTGCTTTTTTATTGCATGACATCAATTTGTTATGATATAATAATCAATCGGGCATATATAAAATACCTGAAAGTGTTCATCAGTTTCAAAATGAATAAATATATGCTTTTATATGCATTGTAAATACAAATTAGAAATGAGGATTAAAATGGATAAACATATAGAAGAGATTATGAATAGCATAGATTTGTCGGCACAGGCACCACAGTATGAGCCTATGAGACAATACTATTATTTAAAGGCTTGCAGAGAGATTGTCAAGAAAAAATCAGAGGAATTAAACAGACCTTTATATTCATGTGTTGCAACATTTGGATGCCAGATGAATGCGAGAGATTCGGAAAAATTACTTGGTATTCTTAATGAAATCGGATATGTCGAGACTGACGAGGAAGAAAAAGCTGATTTTGTGCTTTATAATACATGTACTGTAAGAGAAAATGCAAATCTTCGAGTATATGGAAGATTAGGACAGTTAAAGGCTGTAAAAAAGAAGAATGAGAATATGCTTATAGCCATGTGCGGATGCATGATGCAGGAAGAGGAAGTAGTAGAAAAGATAAGAACTTCTTACAAATTTGTTGATGTGGTATTTGGAACATTTAATATATTTGAGCTTGCAGAGCTTTTATACAACAGATTTGTTTCAGGAAAACAGGTTATTGATATATGGAAGGGAACTAAGGATATTGTAGAGGAACTTCCTACAGTAAGAAAATATCCTTTTAAATCAGGTGTTAATATTATGTTTGGCTGCAACAATTTCTGTACATATTGTATCGTACCTTATGTAAGAGGAAGAGAAAAAAGCAGGGAACCAAAGGAAATAGTAAGAGAGATAGAACGTCTTGTTTCAGATGGCGTAAAGGAAGTTATGCTCCTTGGCCAGAATGTTAATTCATATGGAAAAACATTGGATACACCTGTAACATTTGCACAGCTGCTTGAAGAAATTGAACAAATAGAAGGACTTGAAAGAATAAGATTTATGACACCACATCCTAAGGATTTGTCAGATGAGCTTATTGAAGTTTGCAGTAAGTCAACAAAGATATGCAATCATATACATCTTCCATTACAGTCAGGAAGCAGCGCTCTTTTAAAGAAAATGAACAGACAGTATACAAAAGAGCATTATCTTGCACTTGTTGATAAAATCAGGGAAAAGATGCCGGATGTATCAATTACAACAGATATAATTGTAGGCTTCCCGGGTGAGACAGAGGAAGATTTTGAAGATACTCTTGATGTTGTAAGACAGGCTAAGTTTGACAGTGCATATACATTTATATATTCAAAGAGAACAGGTACTCCTGCTGCAACTATGGAAAACCAGGTGCCTGAAGATGTTGTAAAAGAAAGATTTAACAGACTTTTAAAAACCGTTAATGAGGTTTCTCATGAATACAGTAAAAGATATGAAGGACAGGACGCATATGTTCTTGTTGAGGATATAGATGACCATGATAATTCAATGGTGACAGGAAGAATGACTAATAATATGCTTGTACATTTTAAAGGTGGCGAAGAGCTTATTGGAAATACATGTAAAGTCCATCTTGATGAGTGCAAAGGATTTTATTATATGGGACACGGTATTGATTAAGATAATTGGAAATGGAGAGAAAAATGGCTGAATTTTCACCTATGATGCAGCATTATCTTGCAACAAAGGAAGAATATAAGGATTGTATATTATTTTACAGACTGGGTGATTTCTATGAAATGTTTTTTGATGATGCAATAGTTGTATCAAAAGAACTTGAACTTACTCTTACAGGGAAAGACTGCGGTCAGGAGGAACGTGCACCTATGTGCGGAATTCCTTTTCATGCTGCTGAAACTTACATAAACAGACTTGTGGCAAACGGACATAAGGTTGCTATATGTGAGCAGATGGAGGACCCAAAGAAAGCCAAGGGTATTGTTAAAAGAGAAGTTATAAAAATAGTTACACCTGGAACTAATTTAAATACACAGGCATTGGATGAAACTAAGAATAATTATATGATGTGTATAGTTTATCTTGGTGATAAGATGGGAGTTTCAATAGCTGACTACTCAACAGGAGATTTTTTTGTTACAGAGCTTGAAAAAGAAAATGAACTTATAGATGAGATAAATAAATTCTGCCCTTCTGAAATTATTGTAAATGAATATTTTGAGATGAGAGGAATTAATCTATTCGAGTTAAATAACAAGCTTGGAATTACAGAATCAACCCTTGATAACTGGTATTTTGATGACGACACATGCAGAAATAAACTGCTTACACATTTTGGAGTCGGTACGCTTGACGGTATGGGACTTAAAGATTATTCTGTCGGCATAACAGCTTCAGGAGCACTTCTCACTTATCTGTACGAGACACAGAAGAGCAACATGCCACATATTACCAGTCTCCAGCCTTATACTACAGGTAAGTATATGATAATTGACAGTTCATCAAGAAGAAATCTTGAACTTGTTGAGACTATGCGTGAAAAGCAGAAAAGAGGTTCTCTTTTGTGGGTTCTTGACAAGACTAAGACTGCAATGGGAGCAAGAAAGCTTCGTTCAATAATCGAACAGCCATTAATAGATAAAAAGGAAATAATCAAAAGACAGGATGCAATTGAGGAATTATGTAACAATGCAATCGACAGGGAGGAAATACGTGAGTATTTAAATCCTGTATATGACCTTGAGCGTATCATGACTAAAATCAGTTGTAAATCAGCCAATCCAAGAGATTTGATTGCATTTAAGAACTCATTGAAGATGCTTCCGTATATCAAAGGAATTCTTAAGAATTTTAAATCGGAGCTTCTTAACGAAAGCTTCAATAAACTTGATGATTTAAAAGATTTATATGAGCTTATAGACAGTGCAATAGTAGAAGAGCCACCAATCGGAATGAGAGACGGTGGTATTATAAAGCAGGGCTATTCAAGTGAAGCAGACGAATTAAGGGATGCAAAAACAAAAGGAAAAGAATGGCTTGCACAGTTAGAGACAAGGGAAAAAGAACGAACAGGAATAAGAAATCTTAAAGTTAAATACAATAAGGTTTTTGGGTATTATCTGGAAGTTACCAACTCATTTAAGGAAATGGTTCCTCCTGAGTGGGTAAGAAAGCAGACACTTACCAATGCTGAAAGATATACAACAGACGAGCTTAAGCATCTTGAGGATGTAATTCTTGGAGCAGAGGATAAATTATATTCTTTGGAATATGATTTGTTCAGTGAAGTGCGTGAGAAAATATCATCGCAGGTGGCAAGAATACAGCAGACAGCCAAGTCAATAGCATTGATAGATGTATTTGCATCATTATCTGTGGTTGCAGGTCAGAACGAATTTGTAAGACCGTCTATTAACGAAAAGGGAATAGTTGATATAAAAAACGGCAGACATCCTGTAGTTGAAAAAATGATGAATAATGATATGTTTGTTGCAAATGATACATATCTTGACAATAACGCCAACAGGATATCTATAATTACCGGACCTAATATGGCAGGTAAATCTACATATATGAGACAGACTGCACTTATAGTTCTTATGGCACAGATTGGTTCATTTGTTCCGGCATCTTCTGCCGACATTGGAATCGTGGACAGAATATTTACAAGAGTAGGAGCATCAGATGATCTGGCATCAGGACAGTCAACATTTATGGTTGAAATGACAGAGGTTGCTAATATTCTTAGAAATGCAACTAAGGACAGTCTTATTATTCTTGATGAAATAGGAAGAGGTACAAGTACATTTGACGGTTTGAGTATTGCGTGGGCAGTTGTTGAACATATAGCTAACACAAAGATACTTGGAACTAAAACATTATTTGCAACACATTATCATGAGCTTACAGAATTAGAGGGAACGCTTGACGGTGTTAATAATTACTGTATCGCTGTAAAAGAAAAAGGCGATGATATTGTTTTCTTAAGGAAGATAGTAAAAGGCGGAGCAGACAGAAGTTATGGTATACAGGTTGCAAAGCTTGCTGGTGTTCCATCACAGGTAATTGAAAGAGCAAAGGAACTTGTTCTTGAATTAAGTGATGCTGATATTTCCCAGAAGGCTAAGGATATTGCACAATATTCCAAGAAGGTAGCTTCGATGAATAAACAGTATAAGAAAGTGGATGACCTTGAAGTTAAACAGATGTCTTTGTTTGATACTGTTAAGGATGATGACATTATAACGGATATCAAGAATATGGATATAAGTAATATGACACCTATAGATGCCCTTAATACGCTTTATAAGTTACAGGGCAGAGTTAAAAACCGCTGGTAAAATATTGTGAAGGGAAAGGAATATACATAAATGTCAATTCAGTTGCTTGATGAGAATACTATAAATAAAATTGCTGCCGGAGAGGTTATAGAAAGACCGTCTTCAGTTGTTAAGGAGCTTGTTGAAAATGCTATTGATGCAAAGGCAACAGCAATTACTGTTGAAATAAAAGAAGGTGGAATTTCATTTATAAGAGTTACTGATAATGGAACAGGAATTAACGGTGATGAAATTTCAATGGCATTTGAAAGACATGCTACAAGTAAAATCAAATCAATAGAGGATTTGATTACAGTATCATCATTAGGCTTCAGAGGAGAGGCACTTGCAAGTATTGCTGCGGTTTCACAGGTTGAACTTATAACTAAAACCAAAGAAAGCTTTAACGGTTACAGATATATATGTGAAGGCGGAGAAGAAAAAAGCATTGAGGAAATAGGCGCTCCCGAAGGAACAACATTTATTGTAAGAAATCTGTTTTATAATACACCTGTCAGAAGAAAGTTCTTAAAGACTGCGACAACAGAAGCTTCGTATGTTAACTCACTTATACAGTATTTATCATTGTCACATCCTGATATTTCGTTCAGATTCATAAGCAATAATCAGAATAAGCTTCACACATCAGGTAATATGAATCTTAAGGATATTATATACAATGTGTATGGAAGAGATATTACAGCAAATCTGATTGAACTTAATGCAAAAACACAGGATGTTGAAATTTCCGGATTTATTGGAAAACCAATGATTTGCAGAGGAAACAGAAGCTATGAAAACTATTATATAAACGGTAGATACATTAAGAGCGGTATTATAACAAAGGCAATTGAGGAAGGCTTTAAGGGCTTTATAATGCCTCATAATTATCCGTTTACTGCAATACATTTTAAGATTAATCCTTCAATAATAGATGTGAATGTCCATCCCACAAAGATGGAACTCAGATTCTCTAAGAATGATTTTATTTATAATTTTGTGCTTGATACAATTGTGAGCGCATTAAGAAACAGGGAACTTGCTGTTGAGGCAACACTTCCGGATGCGTTAAATGCTGCGACTAACGATAATGCTGCTAAATCTGATGTAATAAAAGAAAAAGTTAATGAAGTTAAAGATAATTTTGTAAAAAATAATACTGTTGAAAATCTGGTTATAGAAAAAAAGACTGAAAAAAATATAGTTAATGAAAACAAGGCTGCCCAAAATACATTTACAAAAAATACGGCGGTTCCGGATGAAACATTAGAAAATGTTGTTAACACAAATACGGTTACAGAGAATAAATCTTCTTTATTGCCAAAAGAAAGCAGTGTACAGCAGACACTTAATCAGCCGGTTCTTAAAAAGGAATATAATGAAAGGCTTCCTGAACCTTTTGAAATTAGACGCTCTGACGATTTGATAAGTGAAGATAAAAAGGCTTATGAGGCAAGAAAGCAAGAGGAAGTAAAGAAAGAATACGGACAGCAGATGTCATTTGTAGATGATAAGCTGCTTGATAAAAATGCTGTAAAACCATATAGAATAATAGGACAGCTTTTTGAAACTTACTGGCTTATAGAATTTGAAGATAAATTTTACATGATGGACCAGCATGCTGCCCATGAAAAGATATTGTATGAAAGAACAATGAAGCATTTAAAAGAAAAGACTATGGACAGCCAGATGATAATGCCACCGGTCATATTATCTTTAAGCATGAGAGAAGAAGAAATTCTTAACGAATATATGCCTGTATTTTCAAAGCTTGGCTATGAAATAGAAAGCTTTGGAGGAAACGAGTATAAGGTTACAGGAATCCCTGCGGGACTGCCACGTATGGATTATAAACAACTACTTATAGATCTTATTGATAATCTTATAGAAGAGGGGCCATCAAAGAATCTGGAAATTATAACAGACAGAGTTGCAACAATGTCATGCAAGGCTGCTGTAAAAGGAAATAACAGATTGTCATTTGAGGAAGCAAAAGAGCTTATATCAGAGCTTATGGAGGCTGAAAATCCATATAACTGCCCTCATGGAAGACCAACGCTTATTGTTATGAGCAAATACGAAATAGAAAAGAAATTTAAAAGGATAATATGATTGGGAGATTATAATGATGCCTAATAAAGAACCGTTAATAGTTCTTACAGGACCTACTGCATCAGGTAAAACGTCTTTGTCTGTAAAGCTTGCAAAACAGATTGACGGACAGATAATAAGTGCCGATTCCATGCAGGTTTATAAATACATGGACGTGGGAACTGCAAAGATTACAAGAGAGGAAATGGATGGAGTAAAACACTATCTTATAGATGAATTAGAACCATCCGAAGAATTTAATATTGCGGTATTTAAGCAGAAGTCTGAAAAATATATAGAAGAAATATTAAAAGAAAAACATGTACCAATGATTGTAGGGGGAACAGGATTTTATATCCAAAGCGTCTTGTATGATGTTAAATTTGAGGATAATGATTCGGATACATCTTACAGGGAGGAGCTTGCTGCTTACGAGAAAGAAAATGGCGCATTTATGCTTCATGAGATGTTAAAAAAAGTTGACCCTGAGTCTGCTGATAAAATTCATCCCAACAATGTAAAAAGAGTAATAAGGGCACTTGAATATTATAAACAGACAGGTCATAAAATATCTGAACATAATGAGGAACAAAGCAATAATACTTCACCATATAATTTTGCGTATTATGTACTTGATTATAAAAGAGAGATTTTATATGAAAGAATAGATAAAAGAGTTGACCTGATGTTTGAAAATGGTCTGGTGGATGAAGTAAAGAAATTAAAAGAAATGGGACTTAATAAGCAAAATGTATCCATGCAGGGCATAGGATATAAAGAGGTTCTTGATTATCTTGACGGTGAAATAAGCCTTGAAGAAGCCAGATATATTATAAAAAGGGATACAAGACATTTTGCCAAAAGACAGATGACATGGTTTAAAAGAGAAAAAAATGTAACATGGATAAATTGTGAGGAAATGGATTTTTCAGAAGAGAATATGCTTGATTTTATTAAGACAGATTTGAAAAATAAAAATATTATCATGTAATGTCTGCCCTGAAAAATAAATTGATATAAATACACAGAAAAGAGGAAATATAGAAAATGAAAGATATGTATTGCGAAAAGCTTGGAATAGATGAAAAGGTTTATGATTATTGTGAAAATATTATAGATGGATTAAAAGACAGATTTGCAGAATTGGATGAGAATGCAGAGTATAACCAGCTGAAAGTTATCAAAGCAATGCAGGATAACAGGGTGGCAGAAATGCATCTTACAGGAACAAGCGGTTATGGATACAATGATGATGGAAGAGATACGCTTGAAAAGGTTTATGCTGATATTTTTAAAACAGAGGATGCTCTTGTAAGACCTCAGATAATTTGTGGTACGCACGCTTTAAATGTTGCTTTATCATCAAATTTAAGACCGGGTGATGAACTTTTATCGCCTGTTGGAAAGCCATATGATACTATGGATGAAATTATCGGCATCCGTCCATCAAAAGGAAGTCTTGCAGAATATAATATTAGCTACAGACAGGTGGATCTGCTTGAAAATGGTGATTTTGATTTTGACGGCATTAAAAAAGCTATTAATGAAAAAACTAAACTGGTTACTATACAGCGTTCTAAAGGATATGCAAGCAGACCTACTTTATCAGTAGAAAGAATAGGTGAACTTATTTCATTTATCAAAAATATTAAGCCTGATGTTATCTGCATGGTAGATAACTGCTATGGAGAGTTTGTTGAGAAAATTGAGCCGGGAGAAGTCGGTGCTGATTTAATTGTCGGTTCTTTGATAAAAAATCCGGGTGGCGGACTTGCACCTTGCGGAGGATATATTGCAGGAAAGAAGGAATATGTTGAGCAGGCTGCATACAGATTATCATCTCCGGGACTCGGAAAAGAAGTCGGTGCCACATTATCTGTCAACCAGTCATTTTATCAGGGACTTTTCCTTGCACCAACAGTTGTTGCAGGTGCTATTAAAGGTGCTATATTTGCTGCAAGCGCATATGAAAAACTTGGATTTAAGGTTATTCCATCAGGTTCTGAAAAAAGATACGACATAATACAGGCAGTGGAGCTTGGAACAAGGGAAGGTTTGCTTGCTTTCTGTAAGGGAATACAGGCTGCTGCCCCTGTTGACAGTTTTGTAACACCTGAACCATGGGCAATGCCCGGATATGATTCGGAAGTTATAATGGCAGCCGGTGCATTTGTTCAGGGTTCTTCAATTGAACTTAGTGCAGATGGTCCTGTAAAACCACCTTATTCTGTATATTTCCAGGGTGGATTAACATGGTATCATGCAAAATATGGAATAATGATGAGTCTTCAGAAAATGTATGAAGCAGGTTTATTAAAATTATAATAAAAGTGTTTAACATATTTAATTAATTGTGATATACTATTGAGGAATTTGGAGATTGTGGACATTTATGTTTATGGTTTCTTAATTTATATATTTAAAAAGGAAAGAGGAAACATGAGTAATATTTCCAGATACAAGAATGGATGGCTTTTGCTTCTTTTTATTTTAATCGGTATAGTAATAGGAGGACTTCTTGCTGATTTGACATCAGGAGTTTCCGCTTTAAACTGGTTATCATACGGACAGTCATTCGGACTTGAAAAGCCACTAGAACTTAATCTTGGCGTGCTTATAATAACATTTGCATTTCAGATTAAGATAACTATAGCAAGTGTTATTGGCGTAATACTCGCGATAGTAATTTACAAATTTATTTAAGCAAATTTTCCACCTGTCCGGAAAGGACAGAATGTTTAATGACAAAGTAACTTTTAATAATTATCTTGATGAAGATATAAGACCTTATGAGAAATGTATTAAATATGGTGAGGGTTCGCTGACAGATTCTGAACTGCTGGCGGCAATTATAAGAACAGGAGTTGCCGGTAAATCGGCAACTGAACTGTCAGAAGCTATATTTGAGCGGTTTGCAGGAGAACATCAGGGAATAACACATTTGTTAGATGCCTCTGTTGAGGAGCTTATGAACATCAAAGGCATAGGAAAGGCAAAAGCAGTTCAGATACGCTGCATATGTGAATTATCAAAAAGAATTGCAAAGAAGAACAGCCGTATAAAGCTTGATTTTTCATCTTCACAGTCAGTGGCGCAATATTATATGGATGATTTAAGAAGTCTTTCCAAAGAACAGTTATTATTGGTGATGTTAGACAGCAAATGCTGCCTTATAAGGGATGCAGTTGTTTCAATAGGTACGGTTAATTCTTCATTGGTTTCACCAAGAGAAATATTTATTGAAGCATTAAAGTACAGAGCTGTTTTTATTATTATGCTACATAATCATCCAAGCGGAGATCCAAGTCCCAGCACGAATGATTTAATGGTGACAGAACGAATTAAAAAAACAGGTGATATAATAGGAATACATTTGTTAGACCATATTATTATTGGTGATAATTTATATGTAAGCCTTAAAGAACAACAGTATATTTAATATTGGTTATATGTAAAAGTAATATTTAAATTAATACTTTACTTTATGAAAAGAAAGGATAGATGAAATGTCAAACGTATACGGAATAGATATTGGCACAAGCAATTTTAAAATGTGCTGTAAGGATAAAGTCCTTAACGAAAAGAATATTATAGCTATTGCTAACAAGAATGAGCTTCTCGCATTTGGTGATGAGGCATATGAAATGTATGAAAAAGCACCTGAAAATATTGAGGTTTCATTCCCGGTTAAATTTGGAGTTATCGCTGATATAGAAAATATGCAGACTCTTCTTCTCAGCTTTTTTAATAAGATTAATGATGATAAGAAGAACAGCGGCAATAATGATTTCTATATAGCAGTACCTACAGATGTGACAGAAGTTGAGAAAAGAGCTTTTTATGAGCTTGTTGCAGAGTCAAAGGTTAAAGCAAAGAATATATTTATAGTTGATAAGCCTGTAGCGGATGCTATCGGTGCAGGACTTGATGTAACAAAGTCAAGAGGAATAATGGTTGTTAATATTGGCGCTGAGACAACAGAAATCTCGGTTCTTTCACTTGGTGGAATTGTAATCAGTAAATCTGTTAAAATCGGTGGTAATAAGCTTGATGACGGAATAATAAGCAGTGTAAGAAGAGTTTATAATCTTGTTATCGGAAGCAAGACTGCCGAGAGTCTTAAAAAGGAACTTGGAAGTGCTGTTAAGACAGAAGAAAGCTTTGCACCTGGATTTGGAAGAAATGTTCTTTCAGGACTTCCTGTAAGCGTAGATATTTCTTCTGATGTTATTCACAGCGCGATTATTGATCCGCTTCATTCTATTATGGATGCTATCAAGGTTATTCTGGAAAGAACTCCACCTGAACTTGCGGCTGATATTATTAAGAATGGAATTTATGTATCAGGAGGAACATCACAGATTAATAATCTTGAAGAATTTATTAAAGAAGAGACTAATCTTAATGTCAACATAGTTGAGAATCCTTCTGAAAGTGTTGTAAGAGGTTTAATAGGTGTAGTAAGCAATCCTGAATTTTCTAAGATTCCATATACACCTCAGGATAAAAAATATGATTAAAGGAATTATAAATGCGTAAAAAATTATCTTCATTTATGACATCTAAATATATCCTTATTGCATTGACTGTTATATGTATGTTTTTTATTGGAACAAGTTTCTTTACTGATGCAATAACAAAGCCTTTAAGAAATATTGTTTCAATGATTGTAGTTCCTATTCAGAGAGGAATGAATGATTTGGGACTCTGGGTTTCCGATAAATATGATACTCTTCAGGAAATTACAGTTGTTCTTGATGAAAATAAGACATTAAAGGAACAGGTGGATAATCTTACCGAGGAGAATAATCAGCTTAAACAGGAAAGCTACGAGCTTGAAAGATTAAGAAATTTATATGAGCTTGATGAGAAATATCCCGGATATACTAAAGTCGGTGCAAGGGTAATAGAAAGATCAACAGATAACTGGTCATCATCCTTTAAAATAGACAAGGGCAAAAATGATGGCATTGAAGTTGATATGAATGTTATTGCAAGTGGCGGCCTTGTTGGAATTGTCTCAGAGGTTGGCAACAACTATTCAATTGTAAAAACTATTACAGAAGATAATAGCATGGTTAGTGGAATGCTGATAGACACTAATGAGACATGTATTGTTAAAGGTGACATAGAGCTTATGGAAACAGGTCTTATCCACCTTATGTATTTCAAAAATGGTACAGTTGTAAGAAACGGTGATAAGATAGTCACTTCCAATATCAGTGATAAGTATCTTGAAGGAATCCTTATTGGATATGTAAAGGATGTAGAGACAGATTCAAATAACCTTACAATGTCAGGTTATCTTGTTCCTGCTGTTGAATTTAACAATCTTCAGGAAGTGCTTATAATTACAGAAAAGAAAAATAACGGTGATTAACGTTTGAATGAACATAAAGATAATTAACGGAATCAGTAGATGAAAACGAAAGGTATTAATTATGAAGCGTAAAATAACAGAGCTTGTTCTTATATTATTATTCTATTTGATTCAGGGAACGTGTGGCAGGATAATTGAAATTGGTAGCATTGCTCCTAATTTGCTTATTGTTCTGCCTGTTTTGTTTGGATTTTTTAAAGGCAAAAATGAAGGAATGTTTGTCGGCTTTTTTGCCGGAATTATGTATGATTTATATTTTTCATCATTATTCGGTTTTTCATCATTGGTGTTTGTGTACATAGGATATTTTTCCGGTGTGTTTTATCAGAAATACGAGGAAACAGAAATTTTGGTTCCATTGGCAATAATGGTGCTGTCTGATTTTGTGTTTGAATTTTTATCATATGTAGGTAACTTTTTATTGCACAACAGATTAAACATAGGATTTTTTATGTCAAAGTTCATTTTGCCAGAGGTTGTCTATACACTTTTAGTGTTTATGATTGTTTATTATCCTGTTTTCAGGCTTAATGCAGTGTTAGACAGAAGCAGGAAAGATAAAAGGAGTAAAAGTAATTTAGATGAGAGAAATATTTGATTACATTTTAAGTCTTTTAAAATCAAGAATACTTCCGTTGGTACTTGTATTTGTTGTACTTGTGACGATACTTATAAACAGACTTTTTTCATTGCAGATTATTAATGGAGAATCCTATAAAGCATCACTTACTGATTCTGTTAAAAAGGATATGAGTGTTGCTGCAACAAGAGGACGAATATATGACCGTAACGGAGTTTTGCTTGCTTATAATGATTTGGCATTTGCCGTAAAGATAAGTGATAGTGGTAAGTATTCAGACTCTAACGGAAGAAAAGCCATTGATATTAAAAATGAAACAATTAATAATGCGATAGATAAGACTTTGACCATTATTGAACAGAAGGGGGACAAATATTCCAATGACCTTCCAATTGAGTATGTAGACGGAACATTTGCGTTTACAGCAGAAGGAACAACTCTGCTTAGATTTTTAAGAGATACCTATGGCAGGAAAGCAATAAGTGAGCTTTCTGAAGAGGAGAGAAATGCAACTGCTCAGAAGGTGTTTGAATATTTATGCAACCAGTATGGTGTTAATCTTGAAAAAATATCTATAGAGCATGGTCTTGTTATAGTTAATTTAAGAAGATATATGTCTGCAAATTCGTATAACAGATACATGTCATTTGTTATTGCAAATGAAGTATCAAGTGAGACAGTTGCGGCAATACTTGAAAATTCAGATGAACTTGTCGGTGTTACTGTTGAGGAGCAATATATAAGAAGATATGTTGACAGCGTATATTGTTCACAGATACTTGGGTATACAGGAACAGTTTCTACAAGTGAGCTTGCAGATTTACAAAGCCAGAGAGATACATATGAAAGCAATGACATTGTAGGAAAAGCAGGAATAGAAAAGTCTTATGAGCTTGAACTTTCAGGAACAAAAGGATCTCAGGAAGTATATGTTGACAGTGTCGGAAGAATTACAGAGGTTGTAAATGAAACAGAGGCTACAGCCGGTCATGATATTTACCTTACTATAGATGTTAATCTTCAGAAGAAAATTTATGAGGCTATAGAGGATCAGCTTGTACAGATTCTTCTTTCTAATATGTCAAACGGTGATACCAAGTATACTTACAATTCATCCGGAGATGTAACCAATATTTATATAACTGCAAAAGAAATATATTATGCACTTATAGATAATAACCTTGTTTCTACAAGTAAAATAGCAACAGGAACAACACAAAATTCGCAGGAAGTTTATTCAGCCTTTGTTTCAAAGAAGGATTCTGTAAACAGCTGGATAAGAAACGAATTGACAGTTGGAAATACTGCTTATGGAAAACTGACAGATGAACAGAAGATATATATATGGTATGTTTATACAAAGTTATGTAAAGACAAAGTGTTTAATACTTCCAATGTAGATATTTCAGATGAGACATATAAAAACTGGATAGATGAGAATAATACAAGTCTTAAGGAATTACTCACTTATGGTATTTCAAAAGGCTGGGTTGATATGTCAACACTTTCCCAGGAGCAGTATACATCATTACAGGAATCTTATGATGTGCTTGTTGATTATATTATGTCTGTTCTTGATACTGATTCAGACTTCTTTAAGAAAATATATAAATATATGATTGATGATGGAAATATTTCCGGAAGACAGATATGTATGCTCCTTTTTGAACAGGGAACACTTGATCCTAATGCGGAGGGCTCTAATTATCAGGCACTTGCATCTGGAAGCATGAGCGCATATAACTTTATGGTTGATGCAATTTCAACCAAGAAGATAACACCTGGCCAGCTTGCATTAAAGCCATGCTCCGGTTCGGCAGTAATTACAAACCCTCAGAATGGTGATGTGTTGGCTTTGGTTTCTTATCCTAGTTATGATAATAATAAACTTTCAGGAACAATTGATTCAGAATATTATAATAGCCTGATAAAGGATAAGGCGAGTCCTTTGCTTAATTATGCAACACAGTCAAAAACTGCACCGGGTTCAACATTTAAACCATGTACTGCAATTGCAGGTCTTGATACAGGAATAATATCTACAGGTACAGTGTTTAACTGTTCAGGTTCATTTGATAAAGTAACACCTGCACCAAGATGCTGGAGAACTTATGGACATGGAGGAGAAAATGTTTCAACAGCAATAAGGGATTCGTGTAATGTCTTTTTCTATAATGTAGGTTATAATATTGCGTGCAGCAGAAACGGAAGTTATGACAGTGAATACGGAACAAGCGTGTTACAGAAATACTCTGACATGCTCGGACTTTCGACAAAAACAGGAATTGAAATTGAGGAATCTGCACCTAAGGCTTCTAATGAAGTAGCATTTTCTTCAGCTATCGGTCAGGGTACACATGAGTACAGTTCACTTAACCTTGCACGTTATGTAACAACACTTGCAACAAGCGGAACATGTTATAATCTTACACTTATTGATAAAATAACGGATACAGACGGTAATGTATTAGTTGATAACAGTGCCAAGGTTGACCACAACGTGCAGTTATCATCAGAAATATGGAATGCGGTACATTCTGGTATGCAGATGGCCGGAGCTTCATATACATCGCTTAACAGACTTAACCTTAAGATAGCTGCTAAATCAGGTACAGCCCAGGAAGGCAAAAAGGATCCGGATCATTCGTTGCTTATAACATATGCTCCATATGATAATCCTGAGATATGTACCTCAGTCAGTTTAAAGAATGGTTATTCTTCAACAACATCGATGGATTTGACAGCAACTATATATAAGATTTATTATGGTATGGAATAATTATTAATTTATAAAACATTTTAAAATGTATTTAAAATTTGAGAGGTGGAACAATGGATAATTCAGTTGTTATTAAAAGCAGTAAAAATGGTATTACTGTACTTTTAGACGATAAGCTTCAATTTGATGAACTTATTGAAAAAGTAAAAGAAAAATTTACAAATGCATCAAAGTTCTTCGAGGCTGCAAATCTTGCGGTTTCTTTTGAGGGAAGAGAACTTTCAACGGAAGAAGAAAAAGAAGTACTTAATGCTATTGCAGAGGTTTCGGAATTAAACATTGTATGTGTTGTAAACAAAGACGAAAATACAAATGAAGTTTTTAAAGAAGCAGTAGAGAAAGCTTTGAGTGAGGCAGCGAAAGAGCAGCCGGCTCCTGACTTTAAAAATATCAATGGGGATTCTTCGTGTCAGTTTTACAAAGGAACACTTCGTTCAGGCCAGATTTTTGAATCAGACAGCAGTGTGGTTATTCTTGGTGATGTAAATCCCGGAGGCAAGGTTATTTCAAAAGGAAATGTTATTGTGCTTGGAAGCCTCAGAGGAAATATATTTGCAGGGGCAAGCGGCAACGAGAATGCATTTGTTGTTGCACTTGAAATGAACCCGATGCAGATTAAGATTGCAGATGTAATAGCAAGAAGTTCCGATTCAGCGGTAAAGACCAAGAATAAAAATAAATCAGTCCAGCCTAAGATAGCTTATATTTATGACAGCAATATATATGTAGAAGATTTGGAACAGGATGTCTGGGCAGATATTAATGTCTGATAAAATTACTAATAAAAATTATAAAAAGTTATTGATTTAATTGTTAAAATTGCGCATAATTAATATATTGTAATTAATTTTGCGCTATTAAATATATCAAATATCTATTGGATTCAGGAGGAGAGAAAATGAGTGAAGTTATTGTAGTTACATCTGGAAAAGGTGGTGTTGGTAAGACAACAACTACAGCAAATATAGGAACAGGTCTTGCTAAGCTTGGCAAGAAGGTAGTTATGATTGATACAGATACAGGTCTTAGAAATCTTGATGTTGTTTTAGGACTTGAAAATAGAATTGTATACAATCTTGTTGATGTTGTAGAAGGAAATTGCAGACTTAAGCAGGCGATGATTACAGATAAGAGATGCCCTAAGCTTTATCTTCTTCCAACAGCACAGACAAGAGATAAATCTGCTATAACTCCAGAGCAGATGATTAAGGTTATTGATGAAATCAAGAGCGATCCTGAAGAGTTTGATTACATAATTCTTGACTGTCCTGCCGGAATTGAACAGGGCTTCCAGAATGCTATAGCAGGTGCAGACAGAGCACTTGTTGTAACAACACCAGAGGTTTCAGCTATAAGAGATGCAGACAGAATAGTAGGACTTCTTGATGCTCATGGATTAAAAGATCATGAAGATCTGATTGTTAACAGAATCAGAATGGATATGGTTAACAGAGGAGAAATGATGTCTATTGCAGATGTTAATGATATTCTTCAGCTTAACGTTATAGGTGCTGTTCCTGATGATGAAAATATAGTTGTTGCAACTAATAAGGGACAGCCATTGGTAGGCGATGACTCCCTTGCCGGACAGGCTTATATGAACATATGCAGAAGAATTACCGGAGAAGATGTTCCATTCCTTGATCTGAATGGAAAGGGAGGCTTCTTTAAGAAGCTTTCATCATTATTTAAAGGTGATAAAAAGTGATAAGAAATTTGGGGAGGCGTAAGAAAAATGAGCTTATTAGATTTATTTAAGAAAAAGGGCTCTAGTGACGTTGCAAAAGACAGATTAAAGCTTTTACTTGTATCTGACAGAGCAAACTGTTCACCTGAAGTTATGGAAATGATTAAGAATGATATTATAAAGGTGATATCAAAATATATGGTTATAGATGCAGAAGGACTTGATATTCAGATAACATCAACAGAATCAGACGGCAATAATGGTTCTGTACCTGCAATCTATGCTAATATTCCTATTAAGGATATGAGAAACAGCGATAAATAATGCGGTTTCCATGAAAGAGGTTATAAATTTTTATGTTAAAGAAATACAAGCTGCGTTCTTATAATTTCAGATTATTATTTTTAATATTAGTAACATCGGTCTTTGGATTGATGATTGTAAATAGTGCTAATTCATCTTACACAGTAAAGCAGGGGCTTGGAGTTGCATTATCTATAGTGATTATGCTTGTTATTTCATTCGTTGATTATAATTTTATATTGAAATTTTACTGGCTGTATTATCTTGTTGATATTATATTGCTTATATTGGTATTAAAAGTAGGTACAAGCAGCCATGGTGCACAAAGATGGATATCTATAGGAAGTTTTTCATTACAGCCATCTGAATTTAATAAAATTATTATGATTCTTGTGTGCTGTAAAATTATTTCAATGTATAAAGAAAAGTTGAATACCTGGAAATTCCTGCTTGTATTGGCAGCGGTTTTGGGATTTCCTTTGATACTTGTTGTTATTGAGCCTTCATTATCAACTACTGTACTTACTACATTAGTTCTTATAACAATAATTTTCTGTGCAGGCATAGATTACAAGATAATAGGCAAAGTAATTCTTGTTATTGTTCCGTTGACACTTGTTCTTGGATTATATATAAGCAATCCGAACCAGAAGCTTTTAAAGGATTATCAGAGAGACAGAATTATGACATTCTTTAGTTCTGAAGGAAGTGATACTGATGAGGGGAAATATCAGCAGGAATATTCGGTTAAGGCAATAGGTTCAGGACAGCTTAATGGAAAAGGTCTTAATAATGACGATCCATCTTCACTTAAAAATGCAAAATATATAGCTGAAGCGCAGAATGACTTTATATTTGCTGTTATAGGTGAGGAGTTAGGTTTTGTTGGCTGCTGCGCGACAATATTTCTATTGTCATGGATAGTAATTGAGTGTATAATTGCAGCTGTGAGGGCAAAGGATTTTGTTGGAAGACTGATATGCTGTGGAGTTGCAGCGTATATAGGATTTCAGAGCTTTATTAATATAGGAGTTGTAACAGAAATTCTGCCTAATACAGGTTTACCACTTCCATTTTTTAGTTGTGGTATAACATCTACAATGACCGTATTCATATCTATGGGTGTAGTACTTAATATATGTCTCCAGAGAAATACCTTGCGTGAAGATGATATGTTTGCGGAAGATTTCAGGGGATAAACAGCAGATGAGGAGGTAGTTCATGAATATAGGATTGATTGCACACGATTCAAAGAAAAAACTGATGCAGAATTTTTGCATTGCTTATAAGGGAATACTTAATAAGAACCAATTATTTGCAACAGGAACAACAGGCAGACTTATTGAGGAAGTAACTAATTTATCTGTTCATAAGTTTTTAGCTGGACATTTGGGTGGAGACCAGCAGTTATGTGTTCAGATTGAACATAATCAGCTTGATTTGGTCATTTTCTTAAGAAATGCAGAAAATCCGCTTGCACATGAGCCTGACTCAGATAATATATGTAAATTATGTGATATGTATAATATTCCGTTGGCAACCAATCTTGCAACAGCAGAGCTTCTTATCAAATCTTTGGAAAGAGGCGATATGGAATGGAGAGAAATATATCAGTAAAGTGTTAGCATAATATTAGTAAAATATTAATGACATATTGCTGATGTAGAATTAATATTGATAAAATATGTAGAATACAACAGTCAAACTATTTTCGTAATTAAACGAATTGGTCTGGCTGTTGTTTTTTGCTTGTCAAGAGATTAATAGTCACTCTGATGGCTTAAATCATTAATTCGTCCATAAGCACTTACAAGATAAAGTCCACAAAGTCCTACTAACGCATAGATAATACGGCTTATAATTGATGATTGTCCAAATAAAAATGCAACAAGGTTAAAATTAAAAAATCCAATTAATCCCCAGTTTATTGCGCCTATAATAACTATGGTTAATGTTGAATAGTCGAAAAATTTTGAGTTCATAATAAAATCCTCCTTATATTATTGTTCATTTTAGTTTTTCCAAATAATAATAATATATTCGTTGTGTAAATATATTTGTTAAATAAATGTATTTATTTAATGAATATATTTTTTGATTTATTTGATATTTTTGCGTTATATTATTTTAGGGCTTAAATGCAGGGGTCAATGCAGGCTTCAATGTTACATTTGAAGTAATTATTGTCTTGTATATAGCCTGAAATAATGCTACAATATATAGAACTGAAGTGCACTATAACAGGGCATTGGGGAGGATTTTAATGGCAGGTAATAATAATAGCAGAGTTATAAGATACCGAAGAAAACCTAAAGCTGCGGCTATAATATTTGCTGTTGTTTTAATTTATATAATATGTTTTTTTGTGATGTATATTTCAAAGTCAAAGGTTCAGATATACGAAGCAGAGATTGGATCGTTATCCAATAATGCAACTTATTCCGCAGTTATTGTAAGACAGGAAAAGGTATTTAATTCGGATTATTCCGGTAATGTTAATTATTACCAGAGAGAAGCATCGAGAGTTAAAAGCGGAGATACAGTTTATACTGTTGATGAAACCGGCAAATTTACTGAGCTTTTATCAAAGCGTTCAGCAGAAGGCGGTAATTCGTTATCTACAGACAGCCTGAATGAAATAAAAGAAACTCTTAATGAATATAAGATGGATTATGACAATAATAATTTCGCGGCATTATATGATTTAAAGGCAGATTTAAATGGTTCGGTTTTGCAGTCAATTAATGAAAGCGTTATGAATAATATTGATTCAGTGACATCGCAGGCAGGTTCACAGAATTTTTTCCAGACAATCAAAGCAACGGAGAATGGAATTGTTGTTTATTCTGTAGATGGTTATGAAAATGTTAATGAGAGTAACATTTCTTCAGACATGTTTGATAAAAGCAAATATTCCAAAAATAATTTAAAATCTGAATCACTGATTGTTGATAATAATCCTGCGTATAAGCTTATTACAAGTGAGGACTGGTATATATTGATTCCTCTGAATGATAATGATATTGAGAAATACTCATTGTCATCAAAAAAGACTATTAAGGTTAAATTTAAAAAGGATAATATCGAAGCATCAGGAGCTTTTTCTATTGTTAATAAAGACGGAAATAATTATGGCAAAGTTAGCTTTGATAAATATATGATTAGATATGCGACAGAGCGAATAGTTGATGTTGAAATTATATCCTCTGGCAAATCCGGAATTAAAATTCCGGTGTCTTCGGTCACAGAAAGCGAATTTTACACTATTCCTAAAGAGTATTTAACAACAGGCGGAAACAGTAATTCGTATGGCTTTATAACTGAAAAATATGGCTCTGACGGTCAGCTTACAACAACATTTTCTGCTGTTGACATTTATAAGACAACAGATGATTACTGCTATGTAAGTAAGAATGATTTTACAGCAGGTACAAGCATTGTGAAGCCTGATTCGTCGTCACGGTATGTAATCGGACCTACGGAGAAACTTAAAGGTGTATATTGCGTTAATACCGGCTATACGGTATTTAAACTTGTTGAGATATATGATGGTAATAATGAGTATTACATAGTTAAACAGAATGTATCATATGGTGTTTCGGTCTACGACAGAATAGTCCTTGATGCATCCAAATATACGGAGAACCAGATGATATATTAAATGAAAGGGATGAAGTTTAATGATTAAAGAGAATCTTCAGAGCGTTCAGGATAATATTAAAGAAATATGCAGAAAATGTGGCAGAAATCCTGAGGACGTTACTTTGATTGCGGTAAGTAAAACTAAGCCTAATGAAATGCTTATGGAAGCATATGACAGTGGAATAAGGGAATTTGGCGAGAATTATGTTCAGGAATTATCTGATAAGATAGAAACGCTTCCTGATGATATTAACTGGCATATGATTGGACATTTGCAGAGAAATAAGGTTAAATATATTGTCGGCAAAGTTGCTATGATTCATTCTGTTGATTCTTTAAGACTTGCCGAAGCAATTGATAATGAATCATCAAAAAAAGGCGTTAAAACTGATATATTGGTTGAGGTAAATGCAGCTAATGAAGAGAATAAATTCGGTGTTACATTAGAAGAGGCAGAAGATTTTATAAGACAGCTGTCACATTTCGACAATATAGTTGTAAGAGGTCTTATGACAAGTGCTCCGTTAGTTGATAATCCAGAAAAAAATAGAGTCTTTTTTAGACAATTAAGGCAATTATTGGTTGACATAAATGCCAAAAACATTGATAATATCCATATGGATGTTTTGTCCATGGGAATGACTAATGATTATGATATTGCTATTGAAGAAGGCGCTACACATGTCAGGGTAGGAACTGCCATTTTTGGTGCCAGAAATTATAATAAATAATAGGGAGATATTAAGATGGGAATATTTGATGGTGTTGTTAATTTATTTAAGTTACCAAATGAGGATGACTTTGATGATGATTATGAAGACGATTACTTCGATGATGATTATGAAGATGAAAAGCCTTCAGCAAGAAAGAAGCTTTTTTCTGGAAAGAAGTCTAATGACGACGAAGATGAGTCTACATCATTTACATTGAATGATAAACCTAAGATGGGAAGAAACAAGGTAGTTCCAATGAAGACAGCAGCTTCAAGAGGAATGGAAGTAGTTGTTATCCGTCCTGAATCAATGGAAGATGCAAGTGAAATCACAGATACTCTTTTAAGCGGTAAGGCTGTGGTACTTAATCTTGAGGGCATACATGTAGAGATTGCACAGAGAATTATTGATTATTCAGCAGGTTCATGTTATGCAATAAGAGGTAATTTACAGAAGATAACTAATTACATATTCTTAGTTACACCTCCTAATGTTGATATTTCAGGTGATATACCGGAAATAGTGGCTGGTGGAATTGATTTAAGTTCATTTAAAAATGATTCAACAAGATTATAATTTATATGCCACCTGTTGGAATGACCAATGGGTGGCAATATTTAGATAAGGCTTATTATTAACATTAAATTTAAAAGGAGTAAGAAAATTATGTCTAAGGTACTGACAGTAAATTATAATGAAAAACCGATATATGATATTGTTATAGAAAGAAATTTTGATAATCTTGCAGCGAGTGTAGGAAAGTTAGGGCTTGAAGGCAGAAAGATTTGCATAGTTACAGATAGTAATGTAGGTCCTTTATATGCTGATAAGGTAAGAGAAGAACTTGAAAAAACCGGTAATTCAATATATGTATATCAGTTTGAAGCAGGCGAGAAAAATAAAAATCTTGATACAGTTCAGGATGTTTATGAATTTCTTATAAAGAACAAATTTGACAGAAAAGATATGCTTGCGGCACTTGGCGGAGGCGTTGTCGGCGATCTGACAGGTTTTACTGCTGCATCTTATTTAAGAGGAATTGATTTTATTCAGATTCCTACTTCTTTATTAGCACAGGTTGATTCAAGTATAGGCGGAAAGACCGGCGTTGATTTCAGGGCTTATAAAAATATGGTTGGCGCATTTCATCAGCCAAAGCTTGTTTATATGAACCTTGATACACTTACATCTTTAAGCAAAAGATTATTTAACTCAGGTTTCGGAGAAATAATCAAGCATGGCTTTATTAAGGATAAAGCATATTATGAGTGGCTTAAGGAAAATGTATCTGAAATTGAGAAGCTCAATATGGATTATTTAGAGCAGATGATTTATGTAAGCTGTAACATTAAAAGAATTGTAGTTGAAAAGGATCCTACAGAAAAAGGTGACAGAGCATTATTGAATTTTGGACATACTCTTGGACATGCCATCGAAAAACTTATGGATTTTAAGTTATACCATGGAGAATGTGTAGTTCTTGGTATGATTGCAGCTCTCAGAATATGTGTAAGCAGAGGACTGATAACCGAGAACGAATATAATGATGCAATCGAAATGTTTAAGTTATACGAATTCCCGGTATCTGTTAAAGGAATATCTATAGACGATGTTATAGCTGTATCTAAGAATGACAAGAAGATGGATAAGGGGCAGATTAAATTTATTCTTCTTAATAAAATAGGAGATGCTTACATAGATAGAACAGTCAGTGATGATGAGATGAGAGAAGCTTTAAAATATGTAATAGATTAGGAATGGGTGTTTAAATTTCAATGAAAAATAATGAAAAGAAAAATAGTAAAGTTATAAGTTTAATTTTATATTTTGTTTTAGTAGCAGTGCTGACTCAGTTAGACCAGATTACTAAAATTATTGCTGTAAATAAACTGTCAGGACAAAAGGATTTTCCGTTAATAAAAGGTGTTCTTGAATTTACTTATATCCAGAATACAGGAGCAGCCTGGGGAATGTTAAGCGGTCAAAGGATTTTCTTCTTATTGTTGACAGTGATTATTGTTATGCTCATTACTTATATAGTTATCCGTATGCCATTTAACAAAAAATATATGCCGTTGTATATTACCTGCGTTCTTGTTGTTTCAGGGGCTCTGGGGAATTTTATAGACAGACTTACACTTGCGTATGTAAGGGATTTTATTTATTTTAAAATTATTAATTTCCCTGTATTTAATGTTGCAGACATTTATGTTACTGTATCAGTTATTCTTTTTATTATTCTTTTGCTGTTTATTTATAAAGAAAGTGATTTTGATTTTCTTAAAATCAGAGAGAATAATAAAGAGGGAGAGGAAAGATAAATTTTCAAAGAAAAGACAAGATTGAATAGAAAAGACAAATTTAAATAGGAAAGATAGATTTTGAGAGGAAAGATAGATTTGGGTGATTGTATAGAGTATGTTGTTGATGAAAATGAATCCGGAAAAAGAATTGATAAATATATCTCTCTTAAAGAAGCAGATATTTCAAGAAGCTATATACAGAAGCTTATAAAAGAAGGCAACATCAAAATTAATAATGAAGAATGTAAATCGAACTATAAAGTGTGCTTAAATGACCACATTGTTATTGAAATTCCTGAAGCTAAGGAACTTGAGATAGAGGCTGAAAATATTCCTCTGGATATTATATATGAGGATGATGATATTATAGTAGTCAACAAACCGAAAGGAATGGTTGTTCATCCGGCAGCCGGGCATTATAGTGGTACACTGGTTAATGCACTTATGTATCATTGTAAAAACGATTTATCAGGAATTAACGGTGTTTTAAGACCTGGAATTGTTCATAGAATAGATATGAATACTACTGGTGTAATAGTTGCATGCAAGAATGATTATGCACATGATAAAATTGCACAGCAGCTAAGCGTACACTCTATAACACGTAAATATTATGCTATTGCCCAGAATGCGTTTAAAGAGCAGGAGGGGACTGTTGATGCACCTATTGGCAGGAACCCTGTAGACAGAAAGAAAATGGCAATAGACAGGAAAAATGGAAAGAGAGCGGTTACACATTATAAGGTACTGGAAAATTTTAAAAATTGTGCTTATATTGAATGTCAGCTTGAGACAGGAAGAACTCATCAGATAAGAGTGCACATGACAAGTATAGGGCATCCTTTGCTTGGGGATGATGTATATTCATCAGGTAAATCTGCATATAATTTAACAGGACAGACCCTTCACGCCGGAGTACTGGGATTTATACATCCAAAAACAGGTGAATATGTCGAATTCAGTGCTCCGTTGCCGGAATATTTTCAAAATGTGATTAATGATTTAAGAATGAAAAATAGGTGAGAAATTTATGAGAAGAAAAGAATTTATTGATATTATTTTAAATAGTATTTCAGATAAGTTTGATATTTATCATAATTATTGGTTTGAGAACAAAAAATTTGTCATATATGCGTATAATTACAGCTATGACCATAAGCTTTCATCTGATGAAGTAAGACTTAATCTGCCTAAATCTTATGAACATTTATTTTTTGTTAATTTTGACAATCTTGGTGTTAATGAGTTTAATGAGTTATACAACTTTGCTGTAAATAAGATTGAACCTCATTTTGTCAGAGGAGATAATAAGCTTCCTGCAAAAAATCATATGTTTTCTTATATTTCATTTATAATTATTACCAGAAACCAGCCTTCAGAGGAAGTATGCAATATGATTAAAAACTGCAACTGGAGCAAAGGCTATCTGTTTAATGCGCGTGGCTATTGTAATATAAGAATGGTATGTGTTACACCTAGCAAATATAATGTTATTTCAAATAAATATGGAACTGCAATATCTGATTTTTTAATGGAATTAATGCTTCATATGGAGCATTATGAGGATTAATTCTAAAATTTTAGATAATTTTTTGATAATTTATCATTTTAGGTAGATTTATTATACAATTTAGTGTATAATATGTGTATCGAAAAAGTAAGTTAATTTATCACTAACTTAACCAGGAGGTAGCATTATGGATGAAAGAACTGTAATTACAATAGGACGAGAATTCGGAAGTGGTGGACATGAGATAGGTTCTAAACTTGCAGAAAGGTTAGGCATTAAATGCTATGATAAAGAACTTCTTGAGTTAGCTGCTAAACAGAGTGGATTATGTGAGGAATTGTTTGCATCACAGGATGAAAAGCCAACTAACAGTTTCTTGTATTCTTTGGTTATGGATACATATTCATTAGGTTATACAAACTCTTATGTTGATATGCCAATTAATCATAAGGTATTTCTTGCACAGTTTGATGCAATTAAGAAGCTGGCAGAAAAGGAATCATGCGTAATTGTCGGCAGATGTGCTGATTATGCGTTAGAGGATGATCCTTTTGCAGTTAGTGTATTTATTAAAGCCGGTATGGATGACCGAATTAAGAGAATTAAACGAATTTATGAATTGAATGACTCTAAAGCTGCTGATTTAATTCAGAAAACAGATAAGAGAAGAGCAAGCTATTATAATTACTATTCAAGCAAAAAATGGGGCGAGGCTAAGAGCTATGACCTTTGTATTGACAGCGGAGTAGTAGGTATTGATGGTGCTATTGATATGATTCTTAAATTCATTGAATTAAAAGAAGCTAATATGAATAAAGAAGCATAAAGGTAATGATATTATACTGATAAATAGAGAAAATAATATTATACTGATAATAGTTTTATTCTAATAATATTATTATTCTGATAATATTGATAAATTTAATTTTTATTTTATTGAAAATAAATAATATATTATATATAATCTATATGCGGTAGATTTAAAGGCATTTATTTAATATTATTGGAGTTTAGTATTATGGATTTTAATGGCTATAAAAGATATAAAAAAATAGATATTAAAAAATGGCTGCATGGTCGCAATTCAAAAATATATTTAGTGATTTTGATATTGTTATTTGCAGCCATTCTTTTTGCATTCAAGACAGTTCTTAATATGAGCAGAGAATTAAATAGTGGTAGTTCAGAAGAAGAAACTTCTACAGAAAATGTTATTGATGATGGAAGTGATTCTGAACAGACATCAGAATCTGCATATATTGCAGAAAATCAGTCTTACAGTATAAAAATCAATAGAAAAAGTAACTTTGCAATTATTTATAAGATAGATTCCAATATGGAATATACTATACCTGTAAAGGCTTTTTACTGTTCTGTAAATAGTAATATAGCTAATGGCAAAGCAACTATTGAAGACAAAACAATATGGAAAAAGATTTCTGAAGAATCTTATGGACATTATGCCACAAGGTTGTCAAATGCAGTATATTTATATTCTTCACCATATTATTTTACAAGGACTAATTTGTTAAATGTTGAACTGTATAACAATATAGGTAATCCAACTAAATATAATGAATCAATTTATATGACAGCCGGCAATGCGAAATGGATATATGAGAATTGCGGACTTAATACTCCAGTTGAAATATCGGATGATTTGGTGATACCATCCAATATAACAATAGAGCAGTTTGAAAAATTATCATACAGCGTAAAATCTGATCCTTCAGATAAATAAATATATATATATTTATTTATATCAGTCTTTTCTTAATTTAACCATATTTCTTGCATTACGTTTGTTTTCATCAACAATTTCAGCGTAATGTTTTCTGGTTGTATTGACGTCTTTATGACCTAATACATCGGCAACCAGATAGATATCTTTACTTTCCTGGTAGAGATTAGTTCCGTATGTACTTCTTAATTTATGTGGTGTAATATGCTTCACAGTAGTAACTGTTGAAGCATATTTTTTTACCAAAAGTTCAACTGATCTGACACATAATCGTTTGTTTTTAGAAGAAATAAAAAGAGCATTTTCATGTCCGTTTTCAGGAGTAAGATTTTTACGTTCTTCCATATATTCAAGAAGTGCTTCTCTGACTTCTTCGCCAAAATATACAAAGCTTTCAGCGCCACCTTTTCGAATTATATGAATTCGGTCATTATCAAAATCCACATCAGTTATATCCAGACCAACACATTCTGAAACTCGGATTCCGGTTCCAAGCATTAAAGTAAGTAACGCTAAATCTCTGCATTTAAGCTTTTCGTGTGTTCTTAACTGGGTAGTGGTTAGTTTATTTCCGGTTTCAACATTATCCAGAAATTCAGCAACTTCGTTAGGTTCCATTCTGATAATTGCTTTATCATGAAGTCTTGGCATCTCCACTTTCTGAGTCGGATCTGAATTAATTAATTCGTAGCGGTAGTAGTAGTTATAAAATCTTCGTAATGCACATAATTTTCTTTTAGCAGCACTTTCCGAATTAGTTATTTCTTTTCCATTTTTACTGTAGGATTTAACATATCGCAAATAATTGGATATATCCTGGCCTTTAATTTGTTCTATATCATGAGGAGTAAAATCAGATATTTTATAATTATTATACTGTGGTAATTCAGCTATTAAATATTCAAAAAAATTCTTAATATCACGCGCGTATGCTATTTTGGTTCGCGGCTGCTTGGTGAATTCCAGACTGTTAAAATACTCAACGCAAAAAGGAGGAAGTATTTTTAACAGTTCATTTAATTTGTTTGCATAATAAATATTCTGTTGTTCTGTATAAGTCTTAGATTTTGCCATAATAAAAGAACTCCGTATTTAAAGTATTATTATATATTTGATTAATGTAATTATAAATAATTAATGGGTTAATTTGATTAATAATTAATGATTAATTAAAGGTATTAACATTAATAAAAGTTATAATTATCAGCTATGTCAGAGGCTGATAGTAATTAAAATAGCAGATTGTCCATATAGTAATCACTTCGCTAAATTTACGTAGTTTGGCGAATGTTAATTCGCTTTCACTCATGCTGTGAATAACTGCTAATGTGAATGCGGATTGACTTCGCTAAACAGCTAATTTGGCGAATGTGATGGCTGTATGGCCTATATGAATAACGTCTAACTTTAAAGATGTGTTTATTGTACCACTGAAATATTGGTGCAATAGATACATCTTTTTGTATTATATTGTATCAGTTTAGCGGAGTTAAATCAATGAAAGGAGTGATTGTCTATGAAAAATTATGAAGCTTTTGTGCGTTCTTGTAATGGTCTGCGTATAGTGGTTAAGGCTTCGTCCATGTTAATGGCTGTTAATTTGGTGCTTTTAGAATGTGAACGTATATTGGGAAGTCATCCGGATATTTTAGCAATAAGAGTATTAGATAAGGAGTAAAAAAATGATTAAAGAAGTTAATGGTAGGTATGTAAATTATTATGCTGAAACAAATAAACCTTTTAAAGTAAAAAGAGTTGAAGTATATAAGGGCAAAAATGATATTGAGTATCCAAGTGTTGTTTTGCTTCAGGATGAGATAGAATTTAAGGTTTCGTGTGAAAAATCTGAATATGATGTTTTATCGGGCATTGTTGGAAGTGAAGTATATGTCAATTTTCTTTATAACCCTTTTGGTAAATATTCATTTCAGATTTTTAAGCTGCACAGCTTTGAAACAATAAAGAAAAAATAGTTGTCAATGATAGACCGTAGGTCTACTTGCTTAGTCATTGACAACGAAAAACATAATGGTTGAAAGTGGAACATAGTTTATCTATGTTCCGCTTAATTACCAAAACATGGGAATGTATGCAAGAGGTCAAAGCTGTGAAACAAAGAAACATGCCATGACAATATACGTATGAGGTCTAAGGTTCGTGGGTTCGATTCCCACCATTCCCAATTAGTAGTGCGCGCTACAAATTAATAGAATGAAAGGAGTATTGATATGACAGAAGCTTTAACAACTGCTGTAACTGATTTACTGGGTGTTTGTACAACTGTTATAACATATGTTACAGGTAATCCAATATTATGTCTTTGCTTTGTTGCTGGTACTGTTGTTCCTGCGGGCATTCATGTTTATCGTAAGCTTAAACGTGCGTAGTGTTTTAGGGTGGGGATTTCCTCACCCTTTTATTTTTTGGAGGTTTTTTGCTTTGAAGATATTACATAATATAATTAAATTATATGTTTTACTTTTTATTATATCTTTATCTTGTATTCCTGTTTTTGCTAGTGATGATATGATTGAAGAATATGATTTTGAAAAATTTGTATCGAATGCTTGTCCGAATAATTATGGATATTGTGGATATGGTTTTAAAGTTAATAATATTGGAACTTACTTTGGGATATCTATTTTAACAGAATATGATAAATCGTCGAGAATATGTGCTATTAATATTCATGATAATGTTTCACAATTTGGTTTTGCATCAGATAAGCCATTTACTAGGACGTATTCATCTGGTTATAGTGGTAATGATAATGTCTTTATTAATGTTAATAGCTGTGATTTGGATGGTGTGTATTATTCTGTTACAAGTTCTTCTGCGGCTGATGATACACGCACATATCGGTCTAATATTTTAACTTTTGGTAGTGAAATAGACGCTCGTAACTATATTTTAACAGGACAAATTAATAACGCGATATATGTACCTAGTGCAATTTATTCTAACGAAATACCAACACCTAAAAACCTTGAAGTATATTTTAATCGTAAGTTAGAAAGTCCATTTAATATAGGAGATATGCATTCTCCGATTAATATTAAATGGGAAGTTCCTGAAGGTGAAGATTATTCTGATTATACTTTGGAAACTTATATTGATGTTAATTATAATAAAATAAATTCTTTAGGTGGCATCGGAACCAAGCCGACTGTATTAAATACCGGTAGGGTTAAGTTATCTGAAGAAAATGCTTTACATTGTCAGATGAATATTTCTGATACTTGTGAGGGTTGGTCTACTCTTTCTGAAAAGTTTGAAACTTCGGTATGGGGTATTACTGGAAACTATCTTGACTTATGGATAAGGTATGTTGATAGTGGTGGAAATTATGGCAACTGGGTAAAAGTACATATAACTCCAAGTAATAGTGGAAGTGTTATAAAATTTGGTGGAACTAATACAACTATTAATAAGGGTTATGAAGAAATAAGCGGTGAAGATAATACAACTAAAGTTGATGATAGTCAATATGGTGATAAATACTTTGTTTCTACTAAGGACAATGGTTTTAGTGAGTCTGTTACTAATCTAAAAAGTCAATTTGGTGATTTAATATCTTTCTTTAGTTCGTTGTTTTCTTTTCTCCCTGAAGAAGTATGGGATTTGTTAGTTGCATTTATAGGTGCTGGGTGTTTGGTTGCTTTGTTTAAATTCATTAGGGGGTAAAAATTATGTCTATTAATGATATAGGTTATTTTATTATAAAAGTTCCTTTTCAGTTTTTTAATATATCTTTTAATATTGCCGGATTAAATATATCATTTTGGGATTTGTTTCTTTTTGTAGGCTTTACCTCTATATTAGGTGTTTTGTTTCGTGTTTTAAGGTAGGTGTATTTTATGGTTTTTAATTTTATTACTGATATTAATTCTATTTCAGAAATGCAACTTGCTGTTATGTCATATAACCTGGGACTTATGTTTTTCATTTTTGAAGTGGCAAAATTTATAGTTGGATTTATTCATAATAAATTTGATAAAAGGAGGGTTAATTAATGGTTGAATTAGGTAAAGAAATCTTTGGCAATGTTGAGTTTGGTTCTGATTTTTTAATTGGCTTGTTTGCATTTGTTATTGTGATAGAAATTTTTTCTATAGTTACCGATATGTCTAGGGGGTGGCATAAGTGATTTATATTATTATAGGTTTAATTGTGTTTGTATCATTTTGCTTTCCTGTTATTCCCTTTATTTTTAGCCATTTATTTAGCATTATATATTATTCCGTGAAAGATATTATAGCATTTTTTAAAAATAAAAAATGGAAGATATATGAGAATTATGGAATATACATATATGGCGGTCTTTATGGTGGCGGTAAGACATTATCTATTACAAAATATTGTGAAGAAATATATAAAAAATATGACAATGTTAAGTTTATTTCAAATATAGATTTGCATAACGTACCTTTTGAAAAATTTGAATATTTTGAACAGTTAATGGATTCGCCGGATTATGACGGACAATGTATTATTTATGTTATTGATGAGATAGGCTCTTTAATGAATGCCCGGAACTATAAAAATAATAGAATAGGGGAAACACAGTTTCTTTATACACTTAACCAGATAAGGAAACAGAATAAAACATTGTTGCTTGCTTCACAGCGCTTTGGAATGTGTGATAAAAACTTTAGACAATGCGCTGTTCAATGGATAGAGTGTTCAAAGTTTTGGCGAATATGCAGCCAACTTGTATATGACCCATATGATTTGGAGTGTAGCTTAAATCCTAAACTTGTAAAACCGATTAAGAGAAAGTCATTTTTCCTTGCAACTGATAAGCTGTTTAATGCGTATGATACTAAACAGCTTGTTAAAGACTTTAAGGATAATTTTGATAAAAATAGTTTTAATCCTATAGTTGTAGAACCAACTGATACAAGCCTTGCCGGTGATTTGTCTATGGCTCGTAAGTTGTCGCACAAAGGGAAAAGGCGCAAAGGCTTCTAATGAAGCCTGCGCTTCCCTTTGTGAAAAAGTGAATAATAGTATATTTATCGGCTATCCACGAATAGCCGATAAAAAAAGTTGTGTTTTTGTGTCACAAAATTACTAAAATGAAAGTGGTGGTAATATGAAAAATTGTTATGATTGTCTTGTAAAGGCTCGTGTTAATAAGTGTATTAAGGAGTTTGTACGCTCTATGTCGATTAGGCTTGGTTGTTCTGAAAGTGAATGTATTCGTAAAATATTATTTAATGCATATGTTAGGAGTGTTACTGAAAATGAAAACAATTAAGCCTCTGTCTACTATTAGCTACAATTCCGATATTTTTCTGAAAGAAAAATTGAAAGAATTGTGTGCTAATGGTGTTATAGATTTTTGGTATTATATTAAACATATAGGCGAATATGACAAGATTACTAAATTAAAAGATAAAGACCATATTCATTTGTATCTTGAGCCTTGTGAAAGAGTTAATACTGTTGAATTAAAGAAAGTCTTTGATGAGTATGCCGGTGATGATTATACTAAGGAGCCTTTGAAGTGTATGCCTTTTCGTACTTCTAAGCCTTATGATTGCTTATTGTATAATTTACATAATGAACAGTATTTGTCAATGAAAATGGAAGAGAAAGAGTTTCATTATAGCTTATCAGATGTTGTTACCAATGATATTGACTATTTTAATAATCTTTATAGTGAAGCAATGCATTCTGATATATTTAAAAATCAGCGACTTATTGAATTGCTTAATAATGGTAATAGAATTTCTGATTTAGCTTATAATGGGTTTATTAAACCACAACAAGCTTATGCGTATTCTGTCTTTGAAGATTTATATAATCAAGGCAAATTTAATAAAGTCGCTGACAATGAAAAAAATAGAGTTTTAGATTTAGATAATCCATTTAAAGAGTAGTGGTAGTATTATTTTCTTCTGTTTTAAGGGATTTAATCTCTTGCTCCAGCTTATCACATTTTAGAGATATTCTTATAACAAAGAATGGCATCATAAATGATAATATACTGTAGCATACTGCAAGTATTTGTATTATTGGGTTGTTTAATAAATCTAATAAACTTGTTAATAATTCCATTGTTTCTATCTCCTTTGTATATATAATAAAATATTATACTATAACTTTTGTCGGTGCGCTATATTGATATTAATGTTTTATATAAATGTGCCGCTAAGCTCTACAGAAGAATAGTAAAAGTGTATTTATAATTAAATTACAATACTATATTGACAAACTAAGTTTTTAATATTATATTTAGTCATGTGGTAATCACTTCGCTAAATTACAGTTTAACGAAAAAGCAAACATTATTTAGCGACGATTTTACCCTGATATAGCTTCTTCGCAACAACATTTATTTTGAAATCTTTTTGATATTTTTTAATTTTATTTATTTCGTTCTCTGTAAGTATTGATATACAGGTGCCTTTATTTCCATTACGTCCGCATCTTCCGGCCCGGTGAAGATATTCAGAGCTTTCTTCTGGTAATGTTACGTTAATAACAACATCTACATTATCTATTTGCAATCCTCGTGCAGCAATATCCGTACACAAAAGGTATTTTGTTTTACCGGATTTAAAATTATTTATTGCATTCTTTTTGCCTATTTTATCTTTATCGCTTGATATATAATCAACGCTATAATTATGATACATAAGCTTTTGATAAGATTCTTCCAGATCGTATTTGCTGTTTATAAAAATCATAGCTTTTTCAGGTTTAGCTGCAGCTATAACTTTTCTTAACATTTCAATTCTTTCGCGTCTTTCTGTAAGGAAATAAATATGCTTTATTGTTTTTGGAATAAGACTGTCGGCAGATTTATTAGCATTTATATCCATGTAAATAGCTTTGAATGTCAAATCATTAGCAGTCTTTCTTGTATGAGCATCTATACTTGCTGAAAATAATAAAACCTGAGTCCTTTTCATAAGACACTTGCGAATTGCGTATATTTGTTCAATATATGTCTTTTTACACAGCTTATCTGCTTCATCAAGTACTAATGTCTTTACTTCATGAACTTTAAGCTTTTTCATCTGAATCAGTTGTAATATTCTTGCAGGTGTGCCAATTAATATACATGGTTTGCTCTTTAAAGCCTCAATCTGACGATTAATATTCCCCTCTCCAATAACAAACTGACTGCATAATTTAACAGATGTTTTATTAGCTGATGTTATATTGCTTTCACCGGTTTCTGAAACAGACAAATCTGATACTATAGCTCCTTTAGTCTTATTAGACTGAAATGAGTTATTTAATGAATTTAACAATATTGAAACCTGTTCATTAATCTGCGCAGCCAGTTCCTGTGTTGGAACTAAAATTATAGATTGAACATTTTTGCAATCAGGATTCAGCTTCATAATTATAGGAATAAGATAAGCCAGAGTCTTACCTGAACCGGTTGATGAAGCTGCAATTAAATCTCTTCCGGATAAAATATGCTTAAAAGCTTTCTCCTGTATATCTGTCATAGTTACGATATTTCTGTTGCTTAAGTCTGATATTATATTAGGATTAAGTTCCTTTATTTCACTAAATTTCATAATTTATAAACCTCACAAATTGATACATATATTTTAGCAAATATGAGGTTTAGTGTCAAAAAATCACTTTATTTCGTCAGAATAATAATATATTAATAAATTCTCTCCCTTATACAGAGTGTCATCTGTCATATTATTAAGAGTCTTTATAGAGTTAATATATTCTATCTTATTCTCAATACCTGTGTTATATTTATCTTCTAAAGACCATAAAGTATCATTATCAGAGATAGTTATACTTGTGTAATACTTATTAAGAGGCTTGCTTTCCTTATAGCTGGAAGCATTAACGATAATACCTCCAAGAGAAATAAGCAATATGATAACTGATGTAAAAATTATAAGAGCTGCATATCTGTTTATTACTGCTCTTCTTCTGTTAGAAATGCGGCCGTTGTGTCTGTTAGAAGTTCCTGAGTGACGATTGTATGCTCCCGTTTCATGTCTGTAATTCGATAAATTACTATTCCTGTTATTCATAAATATTCCTCCGTAATCAAGATATATAAATTAATATGTATAAGTTCTAATGTTACTGCATGAACAAATGTTCTTTATGTACACATTATAAAAAGCAAACAAATGTTTGTCAAGTAAAATCGAACATATTTTCAGAACATTTTTTCTGAAAATATGTTTGCAATGATTTGCTTAATATGTTACTATTTAAATATCTAGAGATGAGCAAAACGCATTGATTTCGATATAGGATTTGGCGGTTAGTTTCTGTAAACTGAAAAAATGAG
>ERZ1106969.155-NODE-155-length-79797-cov-21.160681_pt1 | contig 79797 bp, 82 predicted proteins | sample MGYA00403685_ERZ1106969 | MGnify/ENA primary metagenome ERZ1106969 (study PRJEB35170, sample SAMEA104062416) | human gut metagenome | biome: human gut; feature: human-associated habitat; material: faeces | place: Denmark | collected 2012-05-18 ...
TAGGTAACAAAAAATGCCGTATTTATGCGGTGTTGTGGCGTTTCGCAAACGCCTATTATCATGAAAAAACTGAGAGGAGAGACGGGCCGAAGTATGAAATAAATTTTATATAAGTAAGAACGCCGATGAAATTATCCCCATCGGCGTAGCTGTCTCCAATACAACGCAAATCCAATCCCGCCCGCAATCGTTTCCGACAGCGGAAACGCCAGCCAGGTTTCATTCAATCCGATCAGCGACAGCAGCCAGAAAATAGGAATCAGGCAGAAAATCTGCCTTGTCAGGGAAAGCATCAGACTTGGAAATCCCTTACCAATAGCCTGAAAAAATACCGGCATGATCAGTGAGAACACTGCGCTGAAAAAGCTGGCACCAATAATCGGAAATGCAATTTTTCCAATTTGCAGAACTTCCGGATCAGAAGAAAAAATATGTATCAAAGGTTTCGGGAAAAATGCAAAACATATAAATCCGACAGCCATAAATGAAAGAGAAATAAAGATAGAATCTTTCATAGTTTCACGGCACCGTCCATAACTTTTACGCGCATAATTATAACTTAATACCGGCACAATACAAGTCTGCAGCCCGAAAAGCGGAATGAAAAAGAAGGTCTGCAATTTATAATAAAGTCCAAGAACCGTGACCGCTGCATCCGAAAAAGTAGCCAGGATAATATTCAGTATAACAATATAAACGGTACACAAAGCCTGCATAAGGATAGAGGAATAACCATAGCGGTAAATAAGCCTTGCATAACCCGGCATTTCATGGATTTCTGGAGGCTTTCGAAAGCCATGGATTCCTGTAATAACTGCGGCGGCAAACTGCCCCAAAATGGTTGCAACAGCAGCACCTGCAATTCCCATCTCAGGGAAAAATCCAATACCAAAGATCAGAAGCGGATCCAGAATAACATTCACAACAGCACCCGTTACCTGCGCGATCATAGGAAGCTTCATATTTCCTTTTGCCTGATGCACTTTTGACCAGTTTCCCTCCAGAAAAGCACCAATACTGCCCACACAGACAATACGTCCATAGGTTACGGCATAACTGACTGCCTTTGGCGAAGTAAGAGAAATCCTGAAATATGGCTTCATAACAAGTACAGCCAGAATGGAAAAAAGTCCCCAGGATATCAATTCAAGGACCATTCCGGTTCCAGCCGTGTTATTCGCTTCTTTTTCCTTTCCCTGCGCATAACATCGTGCCATGTAAGTGTTCACACCCACACCAGTACCTACCGCAATAGCGATAATAATAAACTGCAAAGGAAAAATAACAGACAGTGCCGCCAGCGCATTGACAGAATATTTCCCTATAAAAAAGCTATCCACAATATTGTACAGTGCCTGGATCAGCTGAGCAATCATAACAGGCGGCGCAATCTTTAACAAAATTTTTCCTATTTTTTCCGTACCAAAAAAACTGGTGTCTGAAAGATTATGCTCCATAAGAAATCTGCTGTATATTATAATCTAATATATGTGAATGTGGAAACCGGATGGACCGGGATGTAAATGCAGCGGTAAATATCTTAAAAGAAGGAAAAAGAATATATAAAAAATGTGCGTGACCGCACAGAAAAAATCCGTAACCGGATAAAAAAGAACCGCGGGACACGCGGGGATAGCCTGTTTTAGCAGAAATAACAGGAATTCTCGCGGAAAATAATATTTCTGTTTTCGCAGTATCAACCTACAATACAGATTATGTTCTGGTAAAAAAGGAAAACTATCAGAACGCTTTGGAAATTCTTGAAAAGAATGGATATGAGATTGTAGAGTGAAGTGGAGATAATTGAATGAAAATATATGAAGTTGAGGAAAGAACACAGCAACTGGTGACAAAACTTTTAAATATCTGGGAGGCTTCTGTCCGTGCGACACATCATTTCTTAGGTGATGCAGAAGTTGAAAAAATAAAAGAATATGTTCCACAGGCATTAAATGGCGTAGCGCATCTGATTATTGCCGAAAATGACTCCGCCGAACCAGTTGCCTTTATGGGAATTGAAAATATCCGTCTGGAAATGTTATTTCTTTCTCCGACAGAGAGAGGAAAAGGACTTGGCAGGCAACTGATGCAATACGGCATCCAGAATTATGGCATCCAGGAACTCACCGTCAATGAACAGAATCCACAGGCAGTAGGATTCTATGAGCATCTTGGTTTTCAAACTTATAAAAGAACAGAATGCGATGAAGAGGGTAATCTGTATCCATTGTTGTATATGAAACTGGTATAATAAATGTATTAGATGATCAGGAGAAAAATTTATAAAGAGTATTCTAAAATGCAACTGAATGGTATAGTGATAAAGTAATAAAGAAAAATATTGAAAAAAAGCTTGAAAATTGTTTTTTAATTTCGTATAATGTTTCACAAATAGGGAGCTCAAATAGATGGGCTGAGAGTAGACTTGATTAGTCTTGACCTGGAACCTGATTTGGATAATGCCAACGTAGGGAAATAGGAAATACATGTCGCGAATGGATAGACTTGTGTCGTTGCTCTCTGTTTTTATGTGAACTGGGGGCACCACTTTTCACAGAGCATTTCAGGCGCCGGACAACGGGAATAGTACGTTGTCCGGCGCCTTTTTGTATATTTTCATGGTGTTAGAAAGGAGTATATCCATGGTAATGATTAATGGAAAGGCAAAAGAGATTGCTGGGAAAAATCTTCTGGAGTATCTGAAAGAAAACGGATTTAATCCGGAGCAGCTGGTAGTAGAACGTAATTTTGAAATCATTTCCAAAGAACAGTTTGGCAGCGTGACAATTCGGGATGAAGATGTGATTGAAGTCCTGCGATTTGTTGGAGGGGGCTGAAAAAGATGACAGAAATGCAGAAAAAAATGCAGGAACTCATTTCGAAAGAAGAACTGGCGCATGCATTTGATGCAAGGTTTCCGAAAGAAATGCAAAAGAAATTACGAAATGCCAGAGTTGCAGTCGCAGGTCTTGGAGGACTTGGATCTAATATTGCGGTCATGCTTGCAAGAAGTGGAATCGGGAAACTTTTGCTGGTGGATTTTGATGTGGTGGATGTGACGAATCTGAATCGGCAGATGTATTTCATACCGCAGCTCGGAAAGCCAAAGGCTGAGGCTTTGCCGGAACTGTTGTATCAGATTAATCCATATATATCATATGAATCTATTTGTGTGAAAGTAACACCAGAGAATGTGAAGGAATTATTTTCCGAGTATCCTATCGTATGTGAGGCATTTGATCGTCCGGACCAGAAAGCAATGTTGGTACGGGAACTTCTTATCCAGTGTCCGGATACAACTGTCATATCAGGAAATGGGATGGCAGGATATGCAGATACCAATGCAATCAAAACGCAGCAGATGACGAAACGATTGTATGTATGTGGGGATCAAAGCACAGATATCGGAAACGGAATTGGTCTGATAGCACCAAGAGTGGCGGCCTGCGCAGCGCATGAGGCTAATAAAGTCCTGCAGTTGATCATGCAGGAAAAATGTAATTAGAAAAGAGGAGAACACGATGGAAGATAAATTTGTATTAGGCGGAAAAGAATTTAAGAGTCGATTTATTCTTGGATCAGGAAAATATAACCTGAATCTGATCAAGGCAGCAGTTGAACAGGGCGGTGCGGAAATCATTACCCTCGCGTTACGACGTGCCAATACTCAGGAGAAAGATAACATCTTAGATTTTATCCCGAAAGGAGTGACACTTCTTCCAAACACATCCGGTGCGAGAAATGCCGAAGAGGCCGTCAGAATCGCAAGACTGAGCAGAGCTATGGGATGTGGGAATTTTGTAAAAGTAGAAATTATGCGTGATGCGAAATATCTCTTTCCGGACAATTATGAGACAGTCAAAGCAACAGAGATTCTGGCAAAAGAAGGATTTGTTGTTCTGCCATATATGAATCCGGATCTGAATGTGGCAAGGGATCTACAGAATGCCGGAGCCGCAGCGGTTATGCCGTTAGCCGCACCGATCGGGAGCAATAAAGGACTGGCAACAAAAGCTATGATCCAGGTACTGATCGATGAGATTGATCTGCCAATTATTGTAGATGCAGGAATCGGAAAACCATCACAGGCATGTGAGGCTATGGAGATGGGAGCAGCGGCAATCATGGCAAATACAGCAATCGCTACAGCGGGAGATGTACCGGAGATGGCAGCTGCATTTAAACTGGCTATTGAAGCAGGAAGAAAAGCTTATCTTACCGGAATGGGAAGAGTACTTGCCAGAGGCGGAAGTGCATCTGATCCACTGACTGGATTTTTACGTTAAGGGGGAAGCTGGAATCATGAATGAGGAAAATCAGGTATATTTTGTAGACAGTGATAAGCTTCCGCCAGCCGCACTGGAGAGAAAGCACCGCCTGGAACAGGATCCGTCTTTCCGTACCAACCATATGGAGTACATGGAGGGGATGCAGGTCATCGAATCAGATATAAAAGATAAGGTACTTCATGCAATGGCTGAGTACGATTATGATGCATATACAGCTAATGATGTAGAACGGGCACTTTCTCATGAGTCATGTTCCATTGAGGATTTTAAAGCACTTTTATCCCCGGCTGCAGCACCTTATCTTGAGCAGATGGCAAGAAAAGCAGAGGAGATTACCAGAAATCATTTTGGAAATACAGTGTACATTTTTACACCGTTATATATTGCAAACTATTGTCAGAATTACTGCATTTACTGCGGATTTAACTGCTATAATAATATCCGGCGGAAGAGGCTGACATTTGAAGAAATCGAACATGAAATGCAGGTGATTGCAAGAACAGGGATGGAAGAAATCCTGATTCTGACTGGTGAGAGTCGTGCATATTCTGATGTGAAATACATTGGGGAAGCAGTTAAAATTGCGAAAAAATATTTCAAAAATATAGGTATCGAGATTTATCCGGTGAATGTGGATGAATATCAATATCTCCATGAATGTGGAGTGGATTATGTGACAGTTTTTCAGGAAACTTATCATACTGACAAATACGAAACGCTTCATCTTATGGGACATAAACGTGTCTGGCCGTATCGCTTCGATTCACAGGAACGTGCGTTAATGGGAGGTATGAGAGGAGCAGGATTTTCAGCACTTCTGGGACTTGACGATTTCCGAAAAGATGCATTGGCTACTGCGCTTCATGTGTATTATATTAACCGTAAATATCCTCATGCAGAGTTATCTTTAAGCTGTCCGCGATTACGACCAATTGTGAATAATGATAAGATTAATCCGCGTGATGTGGGAGAGAAAGAACTCTGTCAGGTGTTATGCGCATACCGTATATTCCTGCCTTTTGCGGGAATTACTGTGTCCAGTCGTGAGAGTGCTGAGTTTCGAAATGGAATTACAAAGATTTGTGCAACCAAGGTTTCTGCAGGGGTCTCCACTGGGATTGGTGACCATGAAGAAAAATATGAGGGAAAAGAAGATGCGGATGTCGGAGACGAACAGTTTGAGATCAATGATGACCGTTCTTTTAGTAAAATGTATGATGATATGGAGCAGGGCGGCTTGCAGCCGGTTCTGAATGATTATATTTATGTGTAAACAATATGAACATACCATTGCGATTACAAATCGCACGTTGGTGCAGGGAGATTTTCTTGAGCAGATGCAAAAGGTGATTCATCTGCATCCTCATGCAGTGATTTTGAGAGAGAAAGGTCTGTCGGATGAAGAGTATAAGATGCTGGCAGAAAAAATTCTGGAAATGTGCAGTAAAAGTGGTGTACGCTGCTTTCTGCATTCCAGAATTTCTGTGGCGCACAGCTTAGGGTGCAGGCGAATTCATATTTCTATTCCGGTACTTAAGGATATGAGTGAAGAGGAACGCAGACAGCTGAGAAAAGATTTTCAGGAGATCAGTGTTTCCTGTCATAGTATGGAAGATATGAACATTGCTGTGAAAAACGGAGCTACACAGATCATTCTCGGGACAATTTTTGAAACAGAATGTAAAAAAGGATTGAAAGGAAAAGGTCTGGAGTTTGTCAGAGAAATCTGCAAAGTCTGTCCGGTGCCGGTGTATGCAATTGGGGGAATCAACCTGGAACGTTTGCAGCAGGTAATGGACGTGGGCGCAGCAGGCGGGTGTATGATGTCTGGTTTTATGCGGATTTAGAGAGGGAGTCTCCTGTTTAATTGTGAATAGCAATAAGCAGGAGACTTTTGGCAAATAGCTATTATTTTCGTGCAACAAGATGTGCCCGGAATCCTTTCTGTTTTTCCATAGTCAGTACTGTGAAACCTGCTTTTTCTGCCATTGCAACGAATTCTGCGGCTTTATGTATTTTTACATCACCGTGTCCGAACAGATTAGCAAGCGGCATTTCCAGATGGTTCATCAACCAGACTATAAAATCTGAAGAGGTATAATCACGCAGAACCAGACGACCGCCTTTTCGCAGAACACGATATGCACTATTGAAGAAGTCCTGCGGATTAGGATAGTGGTGGAAGCTGTTTGAGCAGATGACTGCATCAAAAAATTCCTCTGCAAAAGGCAGATTCTCGCTGTCCCCAACAAGAAATTATGTGTTGGAAAGCTTTTTTGCCTGAGCAACATTGATCATCTCAGGAGTGAGGTCAAGACCAATGTAGTGTTTCTCAGGATACTTTTCATGAAGCAGCTGGATCATTGGACCGGTTCCGCATCCACAGTCCAGAACATCGTGGAAAGATTCTTTTTCCAGTTCTGTCAGAATTGGCGGATAATCATCTTTACACATTTCATAAATACCGGCATGTCCGCTGTCATAGACCTTGGCTACCTGGGTAAATTCTTTGATAGAGAGCTGTTTATATTTTTCCGGTGTCATAAATATTCTCCTTAAAACTAAGCGGATACAATTATCCGTGTTGATGCCTGTTCATAACCAATAATTGAAAATCAGGTATTTGGTTAACTAGATGGTTAGATGCTTCTAACTAACAGTATCATATATTTTTGTAAAAGTCAAAAGAAAGAAATAACGAGTGGAATGAGAAGTTGCAGCTATGGTTCAAGGTGTGATAAAATGACAGTAAGTGTAGACTAACAGGATGAGACTAGCAAAATAATCATCGGGTAAAGGGAGGAGAATAGAATATGATAGATCAGGTGCTTGTGGAGGGATTGATACTTGGGATTCTATTGATGGGAGTTTGCGCGTTCGGAATTCGAAATGGCGCACGGGACTTCTGGTCTGGTTTCTGGCAGATGTTTGTCATTTTATCTGTAATGAATCTGATGGAGCGTTTTCTGGTTGATGACTATTGGGTAGGTCATACAAAAGCATGGACCATTCCAGGAACAGAAGACCTCAGGCCATATATCAACAGTGAAGATAAAAGCAAAAAATGGATTGCGGGAACAGTTGGAATGGCTGTAATTTCGGCAGTGCTGGCTGGGATTGCGGCACTTGTAATGTGATAGGATACCTCTAGAGTAAACAGATTAAATATAAAATCTGTTACTTTAGAGGTGTTTTTTGTGAGTGAAGGTCACTTGCAAGATTTGATATTGGAAGTTATTTACGGATACATGGTAACAAAAGCATACTCATAATTTTCATAGTAACTTGTGATCTATCGTTCGTTTTTTTATAATAAAAAAATCAATTACAATGAGAACGAAGGTATAAAAAATGAAGGATGAAAATGAATTATTAGCAACTGTTCCAATACCAACAGCTTTCTTCAGACTTGCAATTCCGGCTATAGCAGCGCAGCTTATAAATATTTTATATAATCTGGTGGATAAAATGTTTATTGGACATATTCCGGCGGTTGGCAAACAGGCTTTGGCAGGAGTGGGAGTGACAGCACCTGTGATCCTGGCTATTTCGGCTTTTGCAGCGCTTGTAAGTATGGGAGGTGCTCCGAAAGCATCTATTTTTATGGGCAGAGGTGATCATGAGAAAGCAGAAAAAGTTATGGGAAGTTGTACCTGGCTGCTGATTGTTTTGTCTTTAGTATTAACCGGAATCATGTTGATTTTTGGAAAAGCAATTTTGCAGTTATTTGGTGCAAGTAAGGATACAATTACTTATGCAGTTGACTATATGAAAATATATTGCCTTGGCACATTGTTTACGCAGCTTACTTTAGGACTGAATGCATTTATTACGGCGCAGGGAAAAACCTTAGTCAGCATGTGTAATGTAGCTGCAGGAGCTGTGACAAATATTATTCTGGATGCAGTATTTATAAATGGGCTCAGGATGGGAGTAAAAGGTGCTGCGCTAGCAACTGTTATTTCGCAGGGCGTATCAACCTGTTTTGTTATCCGTTATCTTATAATGCCAAAAAGCAAATTGCATTTGTATTTAAAAAATATTCGCTTTGACGGTTCACTTCTCTGGCCCTGCATTTTGCTTGGAACGTCGCCTGCCCTTATGCAGCTGACAGAAAATATGGTTGCGATCAGCTTTAATACCTCTTTACAGAAATATGGTGGTGATATGGCGGTTGCATCTATGAGCATTCTCAACAGTGTTATGCAGTTTGTCATGCTGCTTTTGCCGGGACTTGTTCAGGGGGCTCAGCCGTTGTTGAGTTACAATCTGGGAGCAAATAATATTTCAAGAGTGAAGAAAACATTTCGGTTGTTGCTTATATGTTGCGTGAGTGGATCATTTCTTATCTGGCTTATGTGCATGACAGTACCGACAACTGTTTCATCCATTTTTACAAATGATACTGCGTTAATAGCTTATACAAATAAGAGTATGCGTGTGTATCTGGCAATGCTTTTGATCTATGGAATACAGGTAGCATGTCAGTATAGTTTTGTTGCATTAGATCAGGCACCGAAGGCAATTTTTCTTACTATTTGGCGAAAAATCATTATACTGATACCATTGATTTTTATTTTGCCACATTTTGTGCCAGATGCGACAATGGGCGTTTATCTGGCAGAGCCGATTGCAGACACTATTGCCGTTTGCACTACTGCACCTATGTTTTTTTGCTATTACAGGAAACTATAGCAATCCTATAAAAAATAAAGCAACTAATAAATTTCTTGGTTAGTTGATTACATACAGAAAGTGGATTATGATAATTATCGACATATGACGGAAATAAAAGGAGTAAATATGGCACGACCAAGACGATGCAGAAGAATCTGTGTAGAGCCTGCATATGACAGCTTTAGACCAGAGGGGATTCTGACAGGAGAGAAGATTAACATGACAGTAGATGAATATGAAGTAATCCGTTTGGTTGATCTGGAAAAATGTACACATGAACAGTGTGCAGAAAGAATGGGGATTTCGAGGACAACAGTAACAGAAATTTATGAATCTGCACGCTATAAACTTGCGGACAGTGTAGTAAATGGGAAACAACTGCATATTTCAGGAGGAAACTATCAGCTCTGCGATGGAAAGGAGTTGTTCTGCTGTAATAAAAGCTGTAAAAGATCGGGGCTATCCGTCAGAAAAACAAACATTCAAAGAAAGGATGAGGAACAGATGAGAATAGGTATAACATATGAAAACGGAGAAATTTTTCAGCATTTTGGACATACAGAACAGTTTAAAGTTTATGATGTTGAAAATGGACAAATCAAACGTACACAGATTGTTGATACCAATGGACAGGGACACGGAGCGTTAGCTGCTTTTCTGACACAGGCAGAAGTGGAAGTGCTTATCTGCGGCGGTATCGGCGGAGGTGCGCAGTCAGCACTTAAAGATGCTGGAATCCAATTATACGGAGGAGTAAGCGGAGATGCAGATGAAGCAGTACATGCTTATCTGAGTGGAAAACTTGACTACAATCCGGAAGTACGTTGTACAAAACATGAACACGAGCATTCCTGCGGAGAACACCATTGTGGGGAAAATAAACATGGCTGTGCCGGTAATGGGGGAAATTGTTAGAGGTCAGTTGTGGTTTAGAAAGTCTTAAAATTATTCTGAAAATGAGAAAAAGTAAATTATATCAGTAACATTATAAATTTAAAGTGCGGAGCCCGGTATGAAGGGTATCCGCACTTTGTGCATAACATGCGTGCAAATTTTGTTACTGTTTACTCTGCTCTCAGTAACACGCCTCGCGATGCACAGAATTTATGCTAATCACATAAATTCGCGCCGTATGTCTCGGGATTTTGGCATATTCATGCCAAAACACCTCGCGGAATAGTGGCGTGTGAACAGTAATTCAATTTTTATAAAATTACAGAACAAATGTTTGATGAAGACAATTATCTATGTTAGAATGTATATATGTATAAAACAATGTAAGAAAAATTGGAGCAGGACAGAAAATGAGCTGTCAGGAGGGAAAAAGATGCAGAAAATGAAGATAAAAACAGTTGCAGTTCTCGGTGCAGGAGCAGTTGGTTCTTATGTGATATGGGGACTTTCCGGACGGGAAGATGTCAGACTTGGAGTTATTGCAGAGGGTGAGCGTGCAGAACGAATGAAAAAAGGCTGCGTGATCAATGATGTGACTTACCATCCTGAAGTATGGACACCGCAGGAAGCAAGAGGAACAGATTTGTTGATCGTGGCTTTGAAATATGGAGCATTACCAGGTGCTATGGATAGTATCCGTGTGGTTACAGGAGAGAACACTACAGTTATGAGTCTTATGAACGGTGTAGACAGTGAAGAACTGATTTCTGCGGAAATCGGAGCTTCCCATGTTCTGCATTCACTGATAAAAGTAGCTTCTCATAAAGAGGGAAGAGGATACTGCTTTAACCCGGAAACTACCATCGGGATTATCTTTGGAGAACTTTCTGCTCCATATCAGAGCGAACGCGTGCAGGCAATAGAGGAGCTTTTCAAAGATACAGGACTGCATTATCGTTCTACGGAACATATCAGAGAAGAAATGTGGAGTAAATTCCGACTGAACGTCTGCAATAATCTGCCCCAGGCAGTTCTTGGCGCAGGAGTGGGCTGCTACCAGGACAGTGTTCATATGAAACACATCAGCAACGGACTCAGACAGGAATTGGAAGCTATTGCAGCAGCAAAGGGAATTGATATAAGTAAGGCAGATGCATCTTCCAGTCACGGAAGCGCGGTTCCGCCATCCGCGAGATATTCCACTTTACAGGATCTGGATGCAGGACGCCATACAGAGATTGACATGTTCTCAGGTGCGCTGATCCGTATGGGCAGGGAACTGGGAATTCCGACACCATATAATGAATATACCTACCACATCATAAAAGCTATAGAAGAAAAAAATGATGGAAAATTTGACTATAACAAGGACAGCGGAAAAGTGACATGTGCAAAATAGTGCAGTTAAAAACCCAAAATGGTGAGGAATGCTCGATGAACCGATGCATTTTGGGGATTATTGTGTGCAGCAAATAGTTTTGAAGGCGAAACTGCTATTTTCAAATATATTATAGGGAAATGAAAAGGAAGAGAAGTATGGAATATACTTGTACATACAAATCAGAATTAGGCAATATTTTACTGGCTGCTGATGAAATCGGACTTACAGGTTTGTGGTTTGAGGGACAAAAATATTTTGCCAATACACTTCCTGAGGAACATATCTCACAGGAAACTCCAATTTTGACAGATGCGAAAAAATGGCTGGATATATATTTTTCAGGAGAAGAACCGAAATTTACTCCTTCTCTTCATCCAACTGGTTCAGCATTCAGACAGGCAGTATGGCAGATTCTATTGCAGATACCTTATGGACAGACAATTACATATGGAGAAATCGCCAGACAAATGTCTGAAATGCAGAATACTCCTCATATGTCTGCGCAGGCAGTAGGCGGTGCCGTGGGGCATAACGAGATTTCCATTATCATCCCCTGCCATCGTGTAGTTGGAACAAATGGCAGTCTGACTGGATATGCAGGTGGAATTGATAAAAAAATTGCACTGCTGAATCTGGAACATACAGATATGAGCCATTTTTTTGTTCCAGAGAAGAGAACTGCACTTTAAAAAGAATATTTTATGAATGGAGTGAAAGAAAATGCACAGAATGTGCTGCTTACGAAAGTGGTGCCGGTTGTGAAATAGAACAGGAGAGAGGAGAAAGAGAAATGTTTTTTCAGGCAGGCGCAATTATTATTCTGTTACTTATTTTACGGATGTTATTTTGGAAAAATGTTCCTGCAGAAGAAAAAAGGAATCCAGACTGACCAGATTGGAAAGGGAAAAACAGGCAGGGTAAAAGCGATTGAGATCACCATGAAAGTGGCAATGAAAGACAGTTGGCGTGCAGGTGTTTCAGAGACAGACAAAACAGAACTGGTGACAGATGGAATCTACCAGATAAGCCGCAATCCCGCTTTCCTTGGATTTGATTTGGTATATGTAGGGGTACTGTTAATGTTCTTTAACTGGATTTTGCTTATTGTGTCTGCATTTGCAATCTTTATGTTTCATCTGCAGATTGTATATGTGGAGGAAGTGTTTCTTGTGGGAACTTTTGGAGACGAGTATATCAGGTATAAGAAAAAAGTACATAGATATCTGGGAAGAAAAGTACATTTTGCGATATAACATAAATATATTCAGGAGATAAAATAAATGAAATTAGCACTTGCACAGATGAAAATGGAAAAAGAAATATCAGAGAATCTTAATAAAAGTCTGCAATATTGTGATATGGCAGAAAATTGTGATCTGCTCTTTTTTCCTGAAATACAGTTAACGCCATTTTTTCCACAGTATCCCAATAGATGCGCCGATCATTACTGTATGGATATAAATGATGCTGCATTACGAAGATTGGCATAAAAAGCGAAGGAGTATAAATATTATCTGTCACCAAATGTATATCTGGAATCAGATGGAGCCAGATATGATACTTCCTTATGGATTGGACCGGATGGGGAAATTCAGGATACTGCCAAAATGGTACACATTGCGCAGAATAAAAATTTTTACGAACAGGATTATTATACTCCGTCAGATGATGGATTTAAAGTATTTCACACGCCATTCGGGAATGTGGGCATTGTCATATGCTTTGACCGCCATATTCCGGAAAGTATCCGTTCCTGCGCATTGAAAGGCGCAGACCTGATCATAGTTCCCACAGCGAATACAAAGGCAGAGCCAATGGAAATGTTCGAATGGGAAATGCGTGTTCAGGCAATGCAGAATCAGGTTTTCATTGCGATGTGCAACCGTGTTGGCACAGAAGACAAAATGCAGTTTGCCGGTGAGTCCATCGTTATCCATCCAGGCGGAGAGGTAATTGCAAAAGCAAATGATCAAGAACAATTACTGACATGTGATATCGATTTAAATGAGGTAAAAAAGGTCAGAAACAACATAAACTACTTATCACTCAGAAGGCCTGAGCAGTATGAAACATTTTGAGAAATCGTGAGTTGGAGGGGAAAAGATGCTGACTGAAAAAGAGAAAAAAATGTGTCGGACACTGATATTTGTATACAAAAGGAAATTAAAAAAATGTGTATCACGCAATACGACATTGTCTGCTGGTGATATAGTTAAGGAATATGAAAAAAGATTTTACCGATATATGAATGAAACGGATATGGGAAGCGAGAGAGGAAAATTTATCTCGTACCTGAACATTTTTTCCGGTCTGACAGCATATGAGATACTGCGTGAAAAAGGTTTAACGGAAACAGAAGGAATTCAGGCATATGATCTTATGTGTGCTTCTTTACGAAAATTTTCATCCATATTATACAAGGGAGCCGACTTATTGCCAAATGCTTATAAGATAGTGAGACAGTCTTTAATAGATGACCTTGAAGGTGAAAAAAGAACATGTTGGGACACTGAAATCCTGCAGGATGACGACAGAGAATTTACTTATGAGATCAGCAGATGCCTGTATTTTGATACCTGTAAAGAACATGGGTATCAGGAGTTTTGCAAAGTATTCTGCACCCACGACTGGTATGCGCTGGGGGTGCTGAAGCGTCATGCAAAATTTATCAGAAAGTCTACCATTGCAGAAGATGGTACTGTATGTCACGATACGATAAAGAAAATAAAATAATACTTAAAAATGTGACAAGAATTTTATATTTGGTAGATTTTCTTTATCATCAATAAGAGGTCTTCAAAATCCAGAGGAAAACTATTCTTCATCTACCCATACCGGCATGGGAAGATTATTTTCCAGCGCATGTTTAATTGCTGAGTAGTGTTCTACTTTGTGATGGACGTGCGCTGAATCTTTCTGAAGCTGAACCAGTTTTTCTTGTACAATCTGTTCCTGATCTTTCAGAAGAGAGAGAATTTCATCAATGTGAGCTGCTTCATCTGTTTCATATACAAAAAATTTGCGAAGCTGAGAGATTGTCATACCAGTGCGTTTGAAACAGTTGATACATTTCAGGCGTTCGATATGTTCAGTATTATAAATACGCTGTCCGGAAGGTGTTTTGGGAACTTCCGGAAGGAGTCCTTCGCTTTCATAATAGCGAAGTGTGGAAGCCGGAAGATCAAACATTTCAGACAGTTCTCTGATCGTGTAGGTTTTCATGATGCCTCCTATGTAAAAATTTTGGTGATATTTTATCATAAAATAGGTTGTGCGAAAGATAATATAAAAAATTTCATTATAGATTAAATTTTATTAAATTCATAAAATCTTCTTGACCTCAAGTATACTTGAAGTGATAACCTTTGTAAAGAACAATAAATATATTCGTATTTGGGAGGAATGAATATGTATACTGCATCAAAAGAAAGATATACAGCTATGGAATACAACCGCTGCGGAAACAGCGGACTGATTCTTCCGAAAGTGTCATTGGGATTGTGGCATAATTTTGGAGATACTGCAAATTTCGAAAATATGAGAAAACTTTGCTTTACAGCTTTTGATAACGGAATCACACAGTTTGATCTGGCAAATAATTACGGCCCGGAACCGGGAAGTGCAGAGAAAAACTTCGGACGTATTCTGAAAGAAGATTTAGGTACATACCGTGATGAGCTGATCATTACAACAAAAGCTGGCTATGATATGTGGGAAGGCCCTTACGGAAACTGGGGAAGCCGTAAATATCTTCTTGCCAGCCTGGATCAGAGTCTGAAACGCATGGGACTGGAATATGTAGATATTTTTTATCATCACAGAATGGATCCGAATACACCACTGGAAGAGACTATGGGAGCACTGACGAGCGCAGTACAGAGCGGTAAGGCAATCTATGTCGGACTTTCCAACTATGATGGAGAAACATTAAAGAAAGCATCCGCAATTCTGGACGAGCTGCATTGCCCATTCGTGATAAACCAGAACCGTTATTCGATTTTTGACCGAACAGTAGAAAAAAATGGTCTTAAAGAAACAACCGGTGAACTTAAGAAAGGTCTGATCACATTCAGCCCACTTGCACAGGGACAACTGACAGACCGCTATCTTCACGGAATTCCGGAAGACAGTCGTATCCGTACAGACGGAAGATTTCTTAAAGAAAGTACTCTGGATGAACACAGACTGGATCAGATCCGTAAACTCAATGATCTGGCTGCACAGCGTGGCGAAAAGCTTGCAGATATGGCCCTTGGCTGGCTCCTCCAGCACAAAGAAGTCACCAGCGTTCTGATCGGAGCATCCAAGCCACAGCAGATCCTGGACAATGTAAAAGCAACTTCCTGCGCACCGTTTACAGAAGAAGAACTGAAACTGATTGATGAGATTTCGCAGAACTGAAAATACGACAGAAATTTCTATAAAAATAATTATAAGACAGGGTGGAAAGTAATATTTCCACCCTTAATAATGTAAAATTTGAAATTGATTTGAATTTTTGAGTGTTTGTTAGAATACAAGAAGTCCAATATGATACACAATACAGGAAACAATCAGTGCGGCGGCAGTATAAAATACACCAATTTTAGCAGTCCATTTTACAGAATGTGTTTCTCTTGCCGTTGCGGCCAGTGCGCTGACGCATGGTATATTAAAGCTGATGGCGAAGATAAATGCCAGTCCCTCTGCCTTAGTAAAGTTTGCAGACAGAATCTGGGAGATATCTGCAGCATTTCCGGCAGCTTTTGCACCGAAAGTAGAACTGACGAGACTTCCGCCTGCGCCATACAGGGTGTTCAGAACACCAAGCAGAGATTCTTTGGAAATTGCAGATGCACAGAATGCCAGGAATGCCTGCCATTTCAGTCCAAAGAATATAGTCACAGGTTCGATTACTACACCAATCTTATACAGAATACTGTTTTCGGCGCTTCCTCCGAATCCATAAGTCAGAGCAAAGAACACGATTGACACAATAGAGATCACGCGCAAAGCTCTGCAGAAAATATCAAATGTGCGTTGGAATGTCACATACAGGATATTCCTGAAATCCGGTTTGTAATAAGGCGGAAGTTCCATGATAAGTCCGACTCGTTCCTCTTTCGGAGACAGGGAATTGCCGAAAATCTTATACACGGCCCACATCATCAGAAACATAAATAAAAAGATCGATACAATAACCAGAAAACCTCCATTGCTGTCAAAGAGTGCGATAGCAATCGTCGGAACTACAGATAAAGTCGCTGCACATGGAACTGCCCAGGACATGGCAATGGCAAGTACTCGCTGCCCCCAGTTATCTATGACACGGGTACCGGTAGTTCCTGCAATAGTGCATCCTAGTGCCATGAAGAAAGGCATGATTGTTTTACCCTGCAGGCCGACTTTGGACATGGTATGGTCAAACAGGAAAGAGATACGGGCAAGATACCCGGTTTCCTCCATGAGGTTAAATCCAAGGGTGATATTATGGAAATATGAACATGAATGAACAGAACTATTTTTCATATGAAAGAGAAAATGAGGGACGTGTAGATTTTTACATGCTTGCACCAGGAATCAGTATTTGCTTTGATAAGATTTATACAAATAGCTGGACGAAAGGAGACAGTGACCTGTTTTCGGGACAGATGTTGATTCTTAACTTTTGCATCAATGGAAGATGCGATGCATCTCTTGCACAGAATCGATATGCAATTGTCAAAGAAAATCAGATTTGTGTCAGCACATTTCTGTCGACAAAGGATTTCTACTATCCGGGCAGATTGTATGAAGGAATTCAACTTTATATTGACCGGGATTATGTAAAAGAGGCAGTGGGGACGGATTTCCTATCCGAGCTGGGAGTAAATACAGAACAGATTGCAGAAGTATTTTGCGGGAAAGACTGTCTTTATCTGCACCGGATGAATGCTTCTCTTCTGGAATTGGTGAGAGAAGTGTGGGAAATGAAAGAAGAACCTGAGTTTGGTATGTTGTGATATTTTACAGTCCGGCTTCTGCATGAACTGATGAAGATGCCCGGGGAGAGTGAAAGCATGAACTGCTTTACCAGATTACAGATTGCGATTGTCAGAGATGCAGAAACTATAATTATGCAGGATCTTTCCAAAAGAATCACAGCAAAAGAAATGGCAGACAGGTTTGGAATCAGTGAGGACAGTTTTAAACTGTATGTGAAAGGGATTCTGGGTGACAGTTATCTTGCATATTTCAGAAAGAAACGGATGGAAAAAGCGGCAGAATTTCTGGAATCTACAAACCTGAAAGTAATTGAGATTGCCAATTCTGTTGGCTATGAGAACCAGGGGAAATTTGCAATGGTGTTTGCAGAGACTTATGGGGTTGCGCCGTTGGAGAAAGTAAAAGAACTTTTTTGCAATGAAACCGGATACCAGACACCTAAAATAGACACCAGGGCAGCAATATTCAAAGATGATAAAATTCTGCTGGTCCACGAAAATAATGGGACCTGGTCACTTCCGGGTGGATGGTGTGATGTGAATGTATCAGTAACAGAAAATACAATAAAAGAAGTCAAAGAAGAAGCAGGACTCGATGTCACAGTCAAAAGTGTGATCGCCATTCAGGACAGGGAAAAACATAATCTTCCGGTTTATGCATACAGAATCTGCAAAATATTTATGCTCTGCTTTGTAACAGGAGGAAATTTTGAAGTAAATATCGAAACCACAGGCTTTGATTACTTTGCAGAAGATGAACTTCCTGAACTTGCAGGCGAAAAGAACAATGAGGAACAGATAAAGATGTGTTTTAATGCGTATCGTGCAGGGGATAACTGGAAAACATTTTTTGACTGATCGTATGGTTCAATTGCCAAAAGCAATAAGCAGTGGTCAGAGACTTTACCAGATCCATACTATGAAATTTAATAGCGACTTACAAATTTGCTAATATCTTCCAAAATATAAGTAATTTGTTTAACATGAATACACGAAGTAACTTATCATAGAAAGAAGTCTGGAGGTATAAGCAATGTTAAACGAATCAGTGATCAAAGTATTAAAGAATGGTATGTGGGATCTTGCTACATGTGCAGACGGAGAACCGAATGTAGTTCCGGTTGCATTTAAGGACGTTACCGATGATGGCAAGCTGGTTGTAGGAGATGTTTTTCTTGAGACAACTTTAAATAATATCAAAGCCAATGGTGGAAAAATTGCTATTTCCGCATACGATGCAGAGAATCTTGAAGGATATCAGATTAAGGGAACTGCTGAGTATGTAACAGAGGGTGAAATCGTAGACACATTTAAAGCCATGGTGGAAAAGATGTTTAATGGTGCAGCAACCGCAAAGGGAGCACTTGTTATTACACCGTCAAAAGTAATCATTACAACACCTGGTGCAGATAATAAAAAAGAAATCTGATTAAAAGAAACTAATAAATTTCATAGTAACTTCAAAAAAGATCGCTTTCAGACTATAATGAGACCAAACAATAGTCTGAAGGTGATTTTTTATGGCGAAATATAAGAAAAAATTAGAAGATGATATACGATGTCCCCTTGAATATGGGCTCACAATATTTGGCGGTAAATGGAAGTCGCGCATTATATGTGTGCTGTTTGCCCGGGGAAAACTGCGTTACAGTGAGATCCGTAAGGAAATGTACAACATCACAGATGCTGTCCTGGCATCCACATTAAAAGATTTGATAGAAGATGGAATCATTGACAGGAAATCTTATGACGAGATTCCACCCAAAGTAGAATATTCCCTGACGGAAAAGGGCAGATCGGTGGTTCCTATTTTGCAGAGTATCTGTCAGTGGTCAGATATCTTCTATAAGGAAGACAGCGAAAATGAAATGGTGCAGTGTCAGAAATGTGATCATCGTAGATAAGGAGAAATTATGCTTAAATACACAGAAGAAAAAATATTCACACAGGAGCAGGTACAGGAATTATTTTTATCCGTTAACTGGATTTCCGGAAATTACCCGGAAAGGTTATATAAGGCTCTTATGAACTCATCAACTGTACTCACTGTATGGGACGATGCAAAACTGGTCGGACTTACGAGAGTACTGGATGATACAGAGATGCTGGCCCAGATCCATTATGTACTTGTCCGTCCGGATTATCAGGGAAAAGGAATTGCCGGAAAAATGCTGGAACATATAAAAGAAAAGTACAAAGATTTCTTCTATATAGAGGCTATGCCGGAGAATAGAAAGAATGTACCGTTCTATGAAAAACATGGATTTTCTGTGATGGAAAACGGTGCCGCAATCCAGATCTGTAATCGGGATTGATTTATTTGAGTAGTGCATAGGAAAAAAGCATTATTTGAGGGGATTTACCAATGGAATTGCGAAGTACAAAATTTTTCAAGGGTATAAAATACTTTTCTGGTTTGCTGGTTGTGAAAAAAGTTATGATGTGCTAAACTTCAAAGTAATCAAAAATATATTGAGTTTAAAATAATGGACTTGAGAGAGGCTAAAGCAATAGAGAGATGATAACTATATATGAGTATGGAAACTCAGATGCCGATACTGTTTTGATCCAGTTGACTGGTGATCATGAATTATCTGTTCTTGAAAATGAAGTTGAGGAAATCAGAAAACGGATTTCAATAGATTTCAGGTTCATTGCTGCGAAAGTTGATGACTGGAACTATGAGCTGTCCCCATGGAAAGCACCTGCTGTGTTTGGAAATGAAGACTTTGGTGATGGTGCTGCCAGGACCTTGGAGCAGATTCTGACACTATGCACTGATAAAAGCAAGACATATTATATTGGAGGATACTCCCTTGCTGGTTTATTTTCATTATGGACAGCATATCAGACAGATATATTTTCTGGTATTGCAGCGGCTTCGCCATCCGTCTGGTTTCCAGGATTTATTGATTATGTGAAAGAACATGAGATAAAAAGTGAGACAGTTTATCTGAGCCTTGGAGACAGAGAAGAAAGAACGAGAAATCCGCTGATGTCACAGGTTGGAAACTGTATCCAAAAAGGATATGATTGGCTCATGAAATGCGGGATAAATTGTACTCTGGAGTGGAACCAGGGAAATCATTTTAGGGAACCGGATATAAGAACTGCGAAAGCATTTGCCTGGGTAATGGCAGAAAATCATAGGGCATAGAACTTTTTGAGCATAGAGTTTAATCATAGATGGATTTTTGAGAAAATAGTGGTATAATGTATGTTAAATACAGCTAACTATTAATGGCGGTATAAAAAGATTTGCAGATAATTATATTGGAGGTTCTATAAAATGGCAGTACATTCAATTGACGCAGAAGACGATCAGTTCGCATATCGTTATGACACACAGTTATTGATCGAAAGAAGAGATGAAGATCTGGATGAGGATGAAATCTCAGATTACATTACAGAACATTTTGAGGGAAACAGCCTCATTGCAGCAGGAGATGAAGACCTGGTGAAAATTCATTTCCATACAAATGAACCGTGGAAAATTCTGGAATATTGCAATTCCATTGGAGAAATCTTTGATATCGTAGTCGAAGATATGATCCGCCAGGCAAATGGACAGCAGGGATGATTGTGCAGGAATAAGAAAAATAGAGCAGGGGATTTCTGACAGCATTGTCGGAAATCCCCTGTTGCGTTAACGTTAATATGAGATATCTTACAAGATTTTTTTCTTGGGAAGGCTACAATTATGCCCGGAAAGGGGAGGGCAAATCATATGAAAAAATGTTTCGTTGTAGCACAGTATGATGAATGATGTTAAAATAGGAATGGCTTTACAGACTTTACAGATAAATAAAGGGGACATATCATGACAGAAAAAGAACGCATGGAACAGGGAATCATTTACAATCCCAATGTTTCCGAACTTACGGACGAGCAGTCCGTATATATGGAAAAATTATGGGAGTTCAATCAGTTACGCCCATCTGAACAGGATAAGAAGCAGAAATATATGAAAGAAGTATTTGCCGAGTGTGGTGAGGACTGTTTTATTGAACTTCCGTTTCGTGCAAACTGGGGTGGAAAGAATCTGCATTTTGGAAACTGTGTATATGCAAATTTTAACCTTACAGTAGTAGATGACGGCGAGATCTTTGTAGGGGATAAAGTAATGTTTGGACCAAACGTTACCATTGCAACAGCCAATCATCCAATAGATCCGTCACTTCGCGAGGATGCCATGCAGTATAATAAATCAGTACATATCGGAGAAAATGTCTGGGTTGGAGCTGGTACGGTAATTGTTCCGGGCGTTACTATCGGAAAGAATTCCGTAATTGGAGCCGGAAGCGTAGTAGTAAAAGACATCCCGGAGAAAGTAGTCGCAGTGGGAAATCCATGCCGTGTATTACGTGAAATTGGAGAGCACGACAGAGAATTTTTTTACAGAAATGAAAGAATTGACTGGGAGAATTTAAAATAAAAAATGGAAGATAAAAAGGCATTATCTTTGCCAGCGAGAATTTTCTGTCTAATCACAAAAGCAGATAAAATAACAATACTGTATAATTTATTGTATTACACAGTATTTATTGCGCTGGAAGAAGAACTTTTGGTGAGAGGTGTATGCGTATATTTGTTAAAAGATGAAAACAATTATATCCGTTATCTTGTACCAAATATTCTGTTTGCTGTCATGCATCTGTTTTCCTATGCAAACTGGGGAAAAATAACGCCGGTTTATGTATTTCATTTATTACTTCACAAATGCTGGGACTGGTATTAACCGGATGTATTTTCCAGTATCTGAAAGAAAAATCAGGAACAATCTGGATTCCGGTGTTGGTTCATGCGTTTCTGGATTATATGGTTGTGCTGAATTATTGATAAATTTATTTGCACATCGGTCATTAAGTTACTATAATGCCGATGTGCTTTTTGCATTAAGCAAAACTATGGAGTAGATATTCGGGCATGAGTGAGTAGAAAAGAGGATTAGTTTATTTATATATTATAGAAAAATCAAAAAATGAGATTTTTTCTATAATATATTTCAAATAAGTAAATAAAAATATATTATAGTAATTGAAAAAATCAAAAAATGAGATACACTAATAAAAGCATACAAATGATAAAATAATATAGAGTGAGAAAAGAGGGGAAGAATAGTATGACAAAATTTATAGAGAATGTAAATAAATATTTGTCAGAGATGAAAATCAAACAGACATATCTCAGCATGATTACCGGAATAGATAAAAATAAGTTGTCTCGATTATTGACAGGAACACAGGAAGAAAGCGGAACAGACATGGAGAAGATAGCAGGTGCATTAGGAAAAAAGATAGAATTTTTTTTGAACGATAGTTGTGTGGCACCTCAGATTGGCTGTTTTTCCAGAAATAAAATAGCGTTTTACGCTGGAGAACCGACAGAGAAGCAGGAAAAGATTGCCGAGCAATTAATGGAGCTAATGGAAAATATTGATGAAGTGGTCAGTGCGAAAAGTCGTTTTGATCAGATGACTGGAGAATAGATATGAATTTGGAGCGTTTGAGAAAGATAATAGAATATAGCAGAAAGTATCGGGAAGAGACAAATTCGATGATAAAGAGATTCTGTTCTTTTGAAGGAATAGACAGTGATAATGATGTGCTGAATATCATGCAGATTGTCAGATCATCTTTTCAGAAAAAAGATTATCTGGTTTTTGAAATGCCGTTTGCTGATGATGAAATTGGAGCATTATGTTACAAAGGTGACGGCTTGGGATATGTAGTGATAAATACATCTTTGCCCAGAGTAAATGTGAATTTTGCAGTTGCACATGAAATATATCATGTATTCTTTCAGGAGAGTGAATTTGTATCTAAAGTTGAGTTTTCGGATGATCATTATTATGAACATGAGGAAGAATATGCTGCAAATCTTTTTGCAGGAATGCTGCTTATGCCAGAAGTTAGTTTCAGAAGAATGTATCGTAAATTTAAGGAAGAATCAAAAGGAAATGAATTTGACATAATCATAAGACTAATGGCATACTATCAGGTTCCGTATATGGCAGTACTGATTCGATGTTATGAATTGGAATTACCGGAAACAACTTTAATTTCGGATCAATTATTAAATGTCACCAGAGAAAAAATAAAAGTTAAATTTGATGAATTGTGGCTGGATGAAAATATATTATACGCTTCAAATAGGGATGACTATGCTCATATAGAGAATCTTGTAGAAAAAACAGGCACAAAATATATAGAGGATAATTATATAAATGAACGTACTTTGAAAAAGGTATTGCAGAACATGAAGAAACTTTATGCTAAAATAAAGGGGGAATAAAGTATGGCAGGAACATATATGGAAATCCCCTATAATTGGAATGATATAAAGGATTTAGTGGAGACAGATACTGGAGAAATTATTTCGTCCATTGTTGCGTCGGATAAACTGTTTTTTTATGATACATGCTCATTCAGAAGACATTCAAATTTATCTGAAAAAGGAAAACATTTTTTTGTTGAATATTTTAAAAACAAAAATGGTGTTATAATTATCACCAGATGTATTTTGATGGAACTTGCATCTGCAAGTGGATATATAAATGAAGAATATACAGGATATTTCAATATATTACATAGTGCGGGAATTCAAATCTTTATTTTAGATGAAGAGCGCTTATTTGACATTTTATCTGAATGCTTTTCAACCAATTTAAAGGTGAATGAGTATTTGGTATGGGCGGTTAGAATGATAAAATCGCCGATAAGTACAATAACAGAAACGTTGAAAAATGATGCAAAATTATCACGGGAAGTACTTTCAGGTCAGAATCTGAATTCTTCAGATATTTATTCACGATTTTTTTCTTCAGTCCGAAATAATAAGGAATCAGCAGATGATTTAGGGGAAGAACTTATAGGAATATGTATCCATATACTTTCGCATTTACCTGGAATGAGAGATGTAAAAATATGCATGATAACAGATGATAAGGGTGCGGCAGCTAAAACAGACAGTTTAATGAAGAAGACAAATCTACAATATCAGGGTGCCAAAATTATAATATTTAGTACTCCTAAAATGGTGCAATATATGTATGAGGAACAGATGGGATTGAATATAACGGATCTTGTTGAGATGCTTTCGCAGGGAGTTAACGGTAATGTTGTTGTGAAGGGAACAACGGCTTATGATTTGGAGATAAATGATGAAATTGCTATGACATGTGAAGAACTGGCATATAAAATTGCAGAGCCTAATGGAATTAATATTATATTTTAACGAATGATAAATTGTTGAAAGGATGAAATATGGATAAGATTAAGATCGCGTTTTTTGATATAGATGGAACTTTAATCGATATGGAGCGAAAAGAAATTTCCGAGAAGATGCTGGAAACATTAAAAGATTTACAGAAGAATGGCATTAAAATCTGCATTGCCACAGGCCGTGCACCAATGGCGATACCGAAGTTTGAGGGTGTTGAATTTGATGCATTTCTCGCATACAATGGTTCCTATTGTTATGACAAAAACGGCATGATCCTGGATCATTGCATACCAGTAGAAGATGTACAGCGTCTGATCCAAAATGCTACAAAAATGCACAGACCACTTGCACTTTCTACGAAAGATAAAATCGAGGCGAATGGAAGAGATAAAGACCTGGTAGATTATTTTGCAATCGGAAAGCAGATAGTAGTGGTTTCTGATGATTTTGAAACATTTTCCAGAGAAAAAGTATACCAGATTATGATGGGATGTTATAAAGAGCAGTATGCGCAGGCACTGGATGGTGTAAAAGGTGCAGAAATCACAGCATGGTGGGATCGTGCTGTTGATATCATTCCGGCAGGCGGTAGCAAGGGAGTTGCTGTAGAGAAAGTGCTGGAGCATTATCACATTGACCGCTCAGAAGCCGTAGCATTTGGAGACGGAAATAATGATCTGGAAATGCTGAAAGCAGTCGGTCACGGCATTGCAATGGGAAATGCTTCCGATGAACTGAAAGAAATCGCAGAGGAAGTCTGCGGACATGTGGCAGATGATGGCATTTATTATTACTGCAAAGAACATGGACTGATATAGGAGATAAAGAGGGTGTAAAAATTCTTGTGTCTATGGAAAGTAAATCTTTCTGATAAGAAATAGATATGTAAGATTTTGCTGTCGAATTAATGATTATGTGGCTGTCGAATATATCTTTCTACTTACAGTATTGCCATGCGGGAAAATTTTATACATCATTTTAAAATTTTTTGCATGACAAATAAGGCATCATGATCATTGCCTTTTTGTGGGCTCTGCCCACACCCGACCTCCGGAATAGAATAGGAAATTTCTGGCAATAATACAAATGCCGAAGGAATAGACAGAGAGCGGGAATGGGTTAGCTTACAAGAGCTTCTCCATTCCTGCTTTTCTTTTTTCTTACAGATAATCAGTAAGCCGTTCTCCATAAAGGACAATCAGCTGATTTAATACCTGATCCCAGTTCCGGTACCTCTGTGTCCACTTTTTAACTACATTTTCATTTTAACATTATCCGCTGATATTACATCCATCATAAAATGTAAAGTAAGTGAATGGATTGCATCTCAAGCCGCATTTATTCAGGCTTTATTTAGAGATATCAGCTGGGAAAGTTGAGTTATATAAAGTAGTTGTTGGTGCTTTTTTCATCTGTCTTAAAATAAAATTATATCTGCAAGGGCGTATGTTATAGATAAATGAAGTGATTCATGGTAAGATAAACACAAGAAATAAACGGAGGTGCGAATGAATGGGAAGCTATTTAAATCCAGGCAGCGATCTTTTTGAGATGGCGTTGAGATCACAGATATTTGTTGATAAGAGCGGATTGATAGAAAAGACAAATCATTGTGTGCGGACACTTCAAAGATATATGTGTGTAAGCAGACCAAGAAGATTCGGCAAATCGATGGGTGTTGATATGCTGGCCGCCTATTATGACAGAAGTGTTGACACCAAGAAGCTGTTTGAAAGCTTAAAAATCAAAAGTACCGAAGATTATGAAAAACATTTGAACCAGTATGATGTTTTAAAAATCAATATGCAGGAATTTCTCAGTGCAACAAATAATATTGAGCAGATGCTGAGAATGTTGAATGACTACATGATTTTTGATTTAAAAGAACAATATACACAGGTTCGATTTCGTGATGAAAAAAATCTGATTCAGGTCATGAAAGATGTTTATAATTACACAAAACATCCATTTGTAATTTTAATCGACGAATGGGACTGCCTGTTTCGCGAATACCAGCGAGATCAGGAAGCACAGAAAAAATATCTGGATTTTCTGAGATTCTGGTTAAAAGATAAAGAGTATGTTGCTCTGGCATATATGACAGGGATTCTTCCAATTAAGAAGTATGGTTCCCATTCTGCACTCAATATGTTTACAGAGTATTCAATGACAGATTCCGGAAATCTTGCAGAGTATTTCGGATTTACGGAAACTGAAGTACGGGAATTATGTGAAAGATATGGTATGAGTTTTGAAGAGGCAAGAGCCTGGTACAACGGATATCATTTAACTGCACATGAAAGTGGAAGTAAAAAAATTTATTCCATGTATAGTCCAAAATCTGTAGTAGAGGCAATGCAGAAGAGAAAATTTGGAACCTACTGGAATCAGACAGAGACTTATGAGGCATTGAAAATCTATATTCAGATGAACATGGATGGGTTAAAAGATGCGGTTGTTCAGATGCTCGCGGGAGGCAGTATAAGGATTAATACAGGAACATTCAGCAATGACATGACAACCTTTGCAACGAAAGATGATGTGCTGACTTTGCTGGTTCATCTGGGTTATCTGACTTATGACAATGAGAAAGAAACTGTAGAAATTCCCAACAGAGAAGTATCACAGGAATATATAAATGCAATCAGTACCATGGACTGGACGGAAGTAATTCATTCGGTACAGGCATCCAGAGAATTACTGGAAGCATTATGGCAAATGGATGCTGAAAAAGTGGCAAAAGGAATTGAACAGGCACATAAAGAGATTTCAATATTAACGTATAACGACGAAAATTCATTAAGCTGCACAGTTAATCTGGCATTCTATTTTGCAAGAGAATATTATACGATAATCAGAGAATTACCGAGCGGTAAGGGATTCGCTGATATTTGCTTCATACCAAGAAAAATCCATATGGATAAACCTGCTGTCGTGATTGAACTGAAATGGGATAAAAGTGCAGAGGGAGCAATTGGGCAGATTAAAGATAAACAGTATATTGATGCACTGAAAGACTATCATGGCAATCTGCTTCTGACAGGAATTGATTATGATAAGAAGACAAAGCAACATAGCTGTATTATTGAGAAATGGGATATGTGATATTAAAGGGAGTGTTGTACCATGTGACTTGTGTACAGCTCTCCTTTGTAATTAAAAAATGGGTTCCAAGTGGGATTGATTAAATTAAAAATTTTGAGATAATAAAAGGAAAACAAAAAGAACCATCCGAAAAGCTAATTGCGGAAAAGGGCTTTTTCAGATGCAAGAGGGACATTTTATGGACTTAAAACAATTGCAGTATTTCGTGGCATGTGCGCAGACTGGTTCGTTTAGTGATGCGGCGAAAATTCTGTATTCTACGCAGCCAAGTGTGAGCAAAGTGATAAAATCTCTGGAGGATACTCTGGGAATGCAGCTTTTTGAGAGGCTTCCGAGAGGAATCCGCCTGACTGTTCAGGGACAGAAAGTTTATCATTATGCATGCAGGATCACAAATGAAATAGATGTACTTGAAAATATGGCTTCACGAGGGATGACGAAGTGGATCAGGATTTCCATGAATCCAAGTTCCTGGTTTGCAAATCAGTTTGTGGATTTCTACAATGAGACATTCGAGAAGAATTATCATTTTCAACTGACAACAGCAGGTGTCAGAAGTGTAATGGAGAGAGTGCGGGATTACATGGACGACATAGGATTTGTATATATTCTGAGTCATCAGCAGGAGAATTTTCTGCATGAACTGGCGAAGAATAAGATGGAATTTGTACCGATGTATGAGACAGATGTAATCTTTTATCCGGGACGGCAGACGGAATTTTATGATTCAGGAAAAGAGAAAGTTCGTCTGGAAGAACTGGAGGGAAGCAGATTTATCCAGAACTATCAGGATGAATTTTTTGACATTGGCTCCGTGCAGGAGAATTCTTTTCAGTGGAGAGATTTAGATATTTCTGTACTGACCAACAGTGATTATATTATGGAAAAAATGCTGAAAAACAGCAAAGTTTCCAATGTAAGTGGAAGCTATCTTTCAGAAAACAAAACAGGAACTACGCCGGGAATCCCGCTGGAACTGGGGGATAATAAAGTTATTTTCGGTTATATTTTCCACAAGGGCGAAAAAATGGACGACAGTGTGGAAGAATTTCTGACGTTTTTAAAAGGCAGACTTCCGAAAAGTTAAATAAGACTTATTCCAAAACATCCGAAATATATTCAAATTAAGAATGGCACATAACCCTCCCGTGGGGTTGTGTGCTTTTTTGTCTTTTGTTAGACTTATTTGTGGATTTATAGAGATTTTGTAACTATTCAGCAGTTCATTTTTCCAGTGAAAGTACTGAACAGTTACGGAATTCAGCAAAATCCGCAGAATGTGACATTGTAGACGGAATATACAGTGCCACATGGAAAAAGGAGAACTTATGATAAAATATATTGCAAAAAGACTTCTTCTGCTGATTCCGGTTCTGATCGGAATCACTTTTTTGTCATTTGCCATGATGCGTCTGGCAGGAGGAGATGCAGTCACTTATATGTATGAAAATGCAGGTTCAGCAGTTTCGCAGGAAGTGATTGATGAAACAAGGAAAGAATATGGCCTGGATCAGCCGTTTCTTGTCCAGTATGCGAAATGGTTTACAGGAATGGCAACCGGAGATATGGGAATCAGTTATGTATCAAAAAGAGATGTTTATGATACTTTCGTAGAAAAACTTCCTGCTACGATTCTCCTGACGATTTCATCTGTATTACTGACAATGCTTATTTCTATTCCACTGGGCATTCTTTCGGCAGTAAAACATAACCGTTGGATTGATTATCTGATACGATTCTTCAGCTTTATCGGAAACTCGATGCCGAATTTTTTTGCGGCGCTGGTGCTGATGTATTTTCTGTCAATACGGCTTGGGTGGTTTCCGGTTATAACTACAGATAATATGGTGTTGAGTCTTGTGCTTCCAACTTTAACACTGGCAATCTCAATGGCTTCCAAATACACCAGACAGGTGCGTGCTACGATACTTGAGGAGTTAAATAAGGATTATGTAAAAGGTGCCAGAGCAAGAGGGGTGAGGGGAAGTGTGATCATATGGAAGAATGTTATGAAATCTTCTATGCTTACGATCATTACACTTCTTGCACTTTCTATAGGAAGCCTTTTGGGTGGAACTACGATCGTAGAGACTATTTTTATGTGGGATGGCGTAGGAAAGATGGCAGTAGATGCCATTACCATGAGAGATTACCCGATCATTCAGGCATATGTTGCATGGATGGCGATTATTTACGTTGTTGTGAATCTTATTACGGATATCATTTATCATTATCTGGATCCCCGCGTCAGATTAGGGGGTGATCAGGCATGAGCGGAAAAAAAGTTACTGTCCGGAAACAGAAAATAAAGAAAAATCATATCAGGGAAAAATTGATTTTCTTTACAGTGCTGACGTTGATCTTACTTATTATTGCTGCCATTGCCCGAAAACTCTGTCCATATGATCCTTACGCGCAGGATTTGCTGTTAGCGCAGAAACCGCCGAGTGCAGAACATATTCTGGGAACAGACCGTTACGGAAGAGATATGTTTTCGAGAGTTCTGGTGGGAAGTACAACAAGTATTTATGCGACGCTTCTGCTTGTTTCAATTGTTACGGTTACAGGAACAGTGATCGGACTGGTCTGCGGATGGTGTGGAGGAATTGCAGATACAGTGCTGATGCGTATTTCAGATTTATTCCTTGCATTTCCAAGTCTTGTTTTCGCACTGGCAGTTGCAGGAGTTCTTGGTGGGGGAATACAGAATGCGATCATTGCGCTGGCGGTGATCGGGTGGCCGAAGTTTGCAAGACTTGCAAGAGGACTGACATTGGCGCAGAAAGATTCGCCGTATCTGATGGCAGTAAAAATGTCAGGCAGCAGTGTGCCGAAAATCCTTTTTAAACATATTCTGCCCAATATTGCAGGACAGATTCTGGTAACTGCGGTTTTAGATATAGGAACTATGATGATGGAGCTTGCCGGGCTTTCTTTCCTGGGACTTGGTGTGCAGCCTCCGGCAGCAGAATGGGGAAGTATGATCAACGATGGACGAAGCATGCTTCAGATTTCACCGTGGATGGTACTGGCTCCCGGTGTGGCAATTTTTATAACAGTTATGATATTTAATCTTCTTGGTGATACACTGAGAGACTATATAGATCCAAAACAAAGAGCAAAGAATAAGAGAGAGGAAAAGAAAAAATGAAAAGAAAAATTTTTGCAGCCTTACTGACAGGAACTATGTTGATTGCAGGTTTATCAACTACAGTGTTTGCGGATGGAGAGAAAACATTTGTATACGGGACAACCGGGTACAGTGAAGAAATGGGAGATGCAGGACTGAATCCTCATGATAACTATTCCGGATGGAGCGCACTTCGCTATGGTGTGGGAGAAACTCTTTTCAAATATAACGATAATATGGAAGTGGAGCCATGGCTTGCAACAGATTATGAGTTTGTGGATGATACTACGGTAAAAATAACACTTCGTGATGGAGTGAAATTTTCCAGCGGACGTACGATGGATGCAGAAGCTGTAAAGGAATGCCTGGAAGATCTGATTGCAGTTCATGACCGCGCACCATATGATCTGAAAATTGATCATATAGAAGCTGATGATCTTACACTTACTATTTATACTACAGAACCATGCCCGGCAATCATTAATTATCTGGGAGATCCGTATGGTGCAATCATAGATATGGATTATGGTATTCAGGGAGAGGGCGGCTCTGCCAATGTAGCAGGAACCGGTCCTTATATTGCAGAGAAAGTTACACCAACTCAGATTGACCTTGTAAAAAATGAGGATTACTGGGGCGGTGAAGTGAACGTGGACAAAGTTACAGTCAAATCTTTTGCAGATGGAAGTGCATTGACCGCTGCCTTACAGACTGGAGATATTCAGGGAACTTATGGACTTCAGTACGATAATTATTCCCTGTTTGACGGAAACCCGGATTATACTATTAATTCCTGCGCTACAAGCCGTTGTTTCTTCGGTCAGTTTAACATGGATTCTGAAATTGTTCAGGATCAGAACGTGCGTAAGGCAATCGAAATGGGAATCGATAAAGAGGGATTTTGTTCAGTGATCATGGAAGGACGCGGAATTCCGGCAAAAGGAGCGTTTCCAAGCAGTTTTACCTATGGAAATGATGCAGTGGAGACAGTATCCTATGATCCGGAAGAAGCAAAGAAATTGCTGGAAGAGTCCGGATGGACAGATACAGACGGTGATGGATATGTTGACAAAGACGGACAGAAACTGACCATTAACTGGCTGACTTATCCGACACGTCTGGAGCAGCCAAAGCTTGCGGAATATGCACAGGCTACTTTAAAAGATATCGGGATTGATGTATCTGTCAATAATACTTCTGATCACAGAACTTATGCAGAAAACGGAGAGTTTGATGTTTATGTAAGCTCTTTAACAACAGCGCCAACCGGTGATCCGGAATATTTCTTCAGCAGTACAGTAACTGGTTCTAAAAATTATGGAAATTATCAGAATGATGAAGTAACCAGGCTGACAGATCAGCTTCATCAGACTTTTGATACAGAGGAGAGAGGAAAACTGGCAGTAGAACTTCAGCAGAAAATTTTAGATGATGATGCGTATTTTTTTGTTTCACATTTGAACATGGGAATTGTAACAAAAGCGAATGTGACAGGAATGGCGGCGCATCCTTGTGATTATTATGAAATTACTGCGGATCTGGATGTACAGTAAGAATTGCATAAGATAAAAAAATGTAACTGCGAAAACATTGAGCAGTTACACAAACACTGAACAGTTACACAAACACTCTTTTACTTATTGGAGAGTGTCAGTAAAAACCGGGAGAACACGATGAATTCTTTAAAAGAGAAGAATATGCCAGATCCTTTGCTGAAAGTAGATCATGTCACGATCAGCTATAATGGAGAAGCGACAGTCCAGGATGTCAGCTTTGAACTGAAGCAGGGAGAAATCCTTGGGATCGTAGGAGAATCCGGAAGCGGAAAAAGTACGATCATTAAAGCTGTCATGGGACTTCTGGGAGAGGAAGGTCTGGTAACAAAAGGAGATATCTGGTATAAAGGTGAAAATCTTACCGACATGAGCGAAAAGAAACTCCGCAGATATCTGGGAACAGAAATTGGAATGGTATTTCAGGACTGCAAGGCGGCACTTTGCCCGGTACGAAAAATAGGGGTTCAGATACATGAAGCGGTGTCCGAACATGAGAGAATAACGAAAAAAGAAACTCGAAGACGTGCAGGGGAGATTATGAAGAAAATCGGTATGGATGATTATGAACGTGTTCTGGACAGTTATCCTTTTGAACTTTCCGGGGGTATGAATCAGCGTGTGGGTATCTGTACTGCAATGATCATGCACCCGAATCTTCTTCTTGCAGATGAACCTACCAGTGCATTGGATGTGACGGTGCAGAAACAGGTAGTAGAGGAACTTCTGATGATGCGAAAGGAATATCAGACAGCGATGATTCTGGTGACGCATAATATCGGTGTGGTAAGGGCGATGGCCGACCGGATACTGGTACTTCAGAATGGAATTGTCAGGGATTATGGAGAAACGGAGAATGTTCTGGATCATTCATCTGATCTTTATACACAGAAACTGATGGACTCAGTACTTCATCTGAAACGAAATCAGGAGGAGTAGACAAGTGGCGGATATAATTTTAAAAGCGGAACATCTCATAAAGACATTTATGTCTGGAAAAAAGACATTAACAGCAGTAGATGATGTCAGTTTTGAATTAAAACAGGGAGAGTGCCTGGGAATTGTAGGTGAGTCCGGTTCCGGTAAAAGCACGATCGCAAAGATGATCACGCATCTGGAAAGTATCACAGAGGGTAAAGTGACTCTGAAAGGGAAAGATATTACGCATGTAAAGGGAAAAGAACTTCGGGAAATTTACCGGGATATGCAGATGGTATTTCAGATGCCGATGGAATCCTTTGATCCGCGTTGTACGCTTGGTGACGGGATAGGAGAGAGTCTGCAGAATATGGGGATAAGCCGTGCAGAAACCCGTAGAAAAGTAGAGGAACTTCTGGAAAGATGTGGATTGGAAAAAGAATATGCAGACCGCTATCCGCATCAGGTAAGCGGCGGCCAGTGCCAGAGAGCTGCAATCGCCAGGGCACTGGCAGTAAATCCATCCATTCTGATCTGTGATGAAGCAACCAGTGCATTGGATGTGACGGTGCAGAAACAGATTCTGGAGTTACTGATTGAATTAAAACAGAAAGAAAACCTTTCCTTTATTCTCATTTGCCATGATCTGGCACTGGTTCAGGCATTCTGCGACAGAGTTATTGTCCTTTATCGTGGAAAGACTGTGGAGAGCGGAACGCCGGATGAGATAATTGAGCATCCAAAGATGGATTACACAAGAAAGCTGATTGATTCTGTATTATAAGCAATTGCATATTTCAGTAGTCTGTAGATATGAAGGTATTGAATAGTTATATTGATCATAAAAAAAGTACTTCCTGCGGATAGAAGTACTTTTTTTATTGCGACGCATCAGGAGGGAGCTGTCAGTAACAGATCCGGCAGGTAGGGAATTTGATGCGTATTGCGCGGAGGTCTGTGCACTTTATTTGTTGTTTGACAAAATCTTTGTGCTGATACATCGATAATCAGGTATCTGTCTGCTACGTTACTGAGTTATCTCTGTACTGATTATATTTTATCAAAATAGTCTGCCAGAACAAGCCTCCCAGGGGGATTTTAAGATATGAAAAATGTGCGTGGAACCATGCCGAATAAGAATGGGTATATAACCCCCAGGGTAGGTTGTTGATACTTTAACATGGTGATACAATGCAGTTAATTACGAGGTGCGCGCCAAATAAAATAACATTTTCATTGGAAAGGAAGTATATTTATGCATATACCTGAGAATTATTTGAGTCCGTCAACATGTGCGGTAATGACAGCTGCCATGCTTCCGGTGTGGGGATTTTCCATTAATAAAATAAAAACGGAGATACCAAAATCAAAGATGCCGCTTCTTGGCATAGGAGCTGCTTTTTCGTTTTTGGGAATGATGTTTAACGTTCCGCTTCCGGGAGGCACAACGGGACATGCAGTAGGAGGAACTCTTATTGCTATTTTGACTGGCAGTCCTGCGGCCGGGTGTATATCGGTTTCCATTGCACTGTTGATACAGGCACTCCTTTTTGGAGATGGTGGAATTCTTGCATTTGGAGCAAACTGTTTTAATATGGCGTTTGTATTGCCATATCTTGGATTCTTTTTATATAAACTGTTAATGAAGAAGACAGGTATGCGTAAACTCAGCGCAGCAATCGGTGCATACATAGGAATTAATGCGGCAGCCTTTTGCGCAGCTGTTGAATTTGGCATTCAGCCATTACTGTTTAAAAATGCAGAAGGCCAAGCTCTATACTGCCCATATCCGTTAAGTGTATCCATACCGGCAATGATGATTGGACATATTACGTTATTTGGGCTGGCAGAGATTATTTTAACGGTAGTGGTACTGACTTTTGTTGAGAAGGTTACACCGAAGGCTCTGGACGCGGTTCCGGATAAAACGGCATTTAAACCACTGTATATGCTTATGACTGTTCTCATTGTGCTGACTCCGCTAGGACTTCTGGCAACTGGTACTGCCTGGGGCGAATGGGGGGCTGATGAGATAGCGAGTCTGATCAGCGGTGGAAGCCCATTGGGATATACTCCGGCAGGAATGGTAAATGGATTTGAATTGTCGGCACTGTTTCCTGATTATTCAATGTCTGGATTACCTGAATGGACCGGATATATTCTTTCAGCTGTTGTTGGTGTGGCACTTTTGGTGATTATTTTTAAAATTATTTCTTCTATGATGAAAGAAAAAGTTGATTTTAAGAAGAAAGCAGCATAACGAATGAAAGATTATAAAAACGAAGAAGCAATGCTTCCAGACTGGATGTGCTCTCAGGAAAAATATGTTCCGTCTGAAGATAAAGAAGCGTTTTTAACAAAAAGCACTAAATCAATTTTATCTGTGCTTGCAAAAATGCAGTTTCATGAAGGGAAGGATGGCAGATTTTCTGCTACTCCTTCTCTGAAATTATTTTATACACTTATTTATATTATTCTTACGGCCTGTTCCGGGAATTATTTGTTTACGCTGATTATGTGCGTAGCTGTGACAGTCAGGCTTGCTTTTTTTTCGGCGAAATCTATTCGTCAGATTCTGAGAGGAACGGCAGGTGCAGTTCTGGTTTCAGCATTAATTCTTCTGCCGTCTGTATTCATGGGAACTCCCCAGACTTTAATGAATGTTACATCCAGAGTGTATGTGTCTGTAACTTTGATCGGTATTTTGTCAGCAGGAACATCATGGAATAAACTGACAGGAAGTATGAGAACTTTTCGACTGCCATCAATATTTGTTTTTACACTGGATATTACCTTAAAGTATATTTCTGTTCTGGGAGAGATGTGTGCGGATATTCTGACATCTGTTCGCTTGAGATCTGTAGGAAAAAATCCTCAGAAAGCAAAAGCTTTGTCAGGAGTATTAGGAATATCGTTTTTGAAGTCAGGTGAGATGGCAGAGGAAATGCATGCAGCAATGTGTTGCCGTGGATTTACCGGAGAGTATAAGAAAAATCGGAGATATAAATTGTGTGCAGCGGATATTTTCTGCACAGTTATAATGTCAGGATGTATGGCGTTGTTCTGGTATCTGAACAGGTAGCTATAAACTGATATGAAAAAGGAATGACGAAAATTATGATCAGACTTGAGAATGTATGTTTCGCATACGAAAAAGAAATTGCACTGAGATATGTGAATCTTCATATTAAAAAAGGAGATTCTGTGGTTATCCAGGGACCAAACGGTTGTGGAAAATCAACGCTTATTAAATTATTGAATGGGATTATTTTTCCGGCGGAAGGAAAATATTTATATCAGGGATATGAAATTAATGAAAAGACATTAAAAGACAGCAGGTTTGCAAAATGGTTTCATCAGCAGATGGGATATGTGTTTCAGAATGCGGATACCCAGTTGTTTTGCGGAAGTGTAGAAGAGGAAATTGCGTTTGGACCGATTCAAATGGGATTGCCGGAAACAGAGATAAGGAAAAGAACAGAAGACTGTCTGCATTTGTTTGGAATAGAAAAACTTAGAGAAAGACCACCTTATCATTTAAGCGGTGGAGAGAAAAGAAAGGTTTCGCTTGCATGTATTCTTTCACTGAATCCGGAGGTTTTGATTCTTGATGAACCACTTGCCGGGCTTGATGAAAAAACACAGGATATGCTGATAAATTTTTTGCAGAATTTTCATAATGCAGGAAAAACCCTGATTACGATTACACATAACAGACAGCTGGCAGACACCATTGGTACCAGATTTGCATATATGAATGAAGAACATGAACTGAAGACAGAATAAAATAATTGAATATTTATCCAAAAAAGTACTTCCTGCGGATAGAAGTACTTTTTTGCTGCGTATCAGGTGGAAGCTGTTAGTAACAGATCCGGCAGGCAGGGAATTTGATACGTATTTCGCGGAGGTCTGTGAACTGGAACAAGTCTCCCGGAATTTTTTGATATAAAAAAACGTGTGAAACCATGCCAGATATGAATGGGTAAATATCCCCCATAGGTGGTTATACAGTATGTGAAATAATGATATACTGTCAATATTCATCTATGCACAATATACAAAGAGATAATAAAAAACTGTTGGTAGATACAGCATTGTGCATGAGTAAAGTAAAGGAGGAAATCATAGATGAAGAGAAAGTTATTGGCAATTCTGATGGCAGTATGTATGACTGCAACATTCGTGGGAGGAAGTACGGCAGTATGGGCAGCGCAGGAACAGAGTACAGGAAAAGATGAAGTAATCGTGACAATGCCGACAACATCAGAACCGGAAGCAGGTTTTGACCCTGCATATGGATGGGGAGCCGGAGAGCATGTACACGAGCCGTTGATTCAGAGTACTCTGACTGTTACAAACACGGATCTGTCCATAGGAATGGATCTTGCAACCGATTATTCAGTAAGCGAAGACGGACTGACATGGACTGTGAAAATCCGTGATGATGTGAAATTTACAGACGGTGAGCCGCTGACAGCAGACGATGTGGCATTTACATACAATAACTGTCGTGACAACAGCTCCGTGAATGATTTTTCCATGCTGAAAGAAGCAGTGGCAGTGGATGATACTACAGTAGAGTTTCATATGAATACTCCGTTTGCTGTCTGGCCGTATACTATGGCAATCGTAGGAATCGTACCGGAACACGCATATGATGAAAATTATGGTCAGAATCCGATTGGTTCCGGTCGTTATATCATGAAACAGTGGGATAAAGGACAGCAGGTAATTTTTGAAGCAAATCCGGATTATTACGGGGAAGTACCGACGATGAAAAAAGTGACGGTACTTTTCATGGAAGAGGATGCGGCACTGGCAGCAGCGCAGGCAGGAACGGTAGATGTTGCACATACAGCAGCTTCTTATTCAGATATGACTGTGGACGGATACGATCTGTTCAGTGTACAGACGGTTGATAACCGTGGATTTAATCTTCCGGCAACAGAGGCAGCAGAGATTGATGGCGTAACTTATGGAAATGATTTTACCAGTGATGTGGAAGTAAGACGTGCGATCAATATTGGAATTGACCGTGAAGAAATGATCCAGAATGTACTGAACGGTTACGGAACACCTGCATACAGTGTCTGTGATAAGATGCCATGGTATAACGAAGCGGCGGAAGTTGAATATGATCAGGATAAGGCAAAAGAGCTTCTGGATGCGGCAGGATGGGAAACGGGAGATGATGGTATCCGTGAGAAAGACGGCATCCGCGCAGAACTGACTATGCTTTATCCGGCATCGGATTCTGTACGCCAGGCACTGGCGGAAGATACGAAGAATCAGCTTACCGAACTTGGAATCGAAGTGACGACAGAAGGTGTTGACTGGGATACTGCATATACCAGAGCGGAGTCAGAACCGCTTGTATGGGGATGGGGAGCGCATACTCCGATGGAACTCTATAATATTTATCATACAATGAATGAAACAGGACTGGCAGAGTATTCTCCATATTCCAATGAAACAGTTGATAAATATATGGATGAAGCACTGGAATCCAGTGACCTGGAGAGCTCCTATGATCTCTGGAAAAAGGCACAGTGGGATGGTGAGACAGGAATTACACAGGATGGTGACATTCCGTGGATCTGGCTCTGCAACATCGACCACCTGTATTTCGTAAAAGACGGTCTTAAGATTGCAGATCAGAAGATTCATCCACATGGACATGGCTGGTCAATTGTGAATAATGTAGATCAGTGGAGCTGGGAATAGTTCATATGAAAATAAATGTAGGAGTAAAAATGTTTTGAACAGAACAACGGGAAAATTTATTTTCAGAAATTTTATAAAGATGATACTGCTTATGCTGGCAGTAAGCATTGCAGCATTTGCGCTTATGACTGCTTCACCTATTGATCCACTGAAAGCAAATGTGGGTCAGACGGCTCTTGGAAGTATGAGTCAGGAGCAGATCGCAAAGCTGGAAGAATACTGGGGTGTAGGGAAGCCGCCGGTACAGCGGTATCTGGCGTGGTTCAGGGATTTTGTAAGGGGAGATATGGGAGTATCTCTCCTTTACCGTCAGAAAGTAACCACAGTGATCGCAGTGAAACTTGGAAATTCGCTTTTTCTGATGATCATAGCGTGGGTTCTGTCGGGAGTAATCGGATTTCTGCTGGGAGCTTTAGCAGGGATGAAGCGTGGGAAACCGATTGATAAAGTGATCAAAGGATATTGTTTGCTTATTTCCAGCACACCGGCTTTCTGGATCGCAATGCTTCTTCTGATGATATGTGGAGTGTGGCTGAAGATACTGCCGATCGGATTAAGCGTTCCGATTGGCGTGGAAGCCAGTGGAGTGACTTTTCTGGATCGTATACGCCATGCGATTCTTCCGGCGGTGACATTGTCTATTACGGGAATTTCCAATATTGCCATGCACACCAGAGAGAAAATGATTGATATCTGTGACAGCGATTATGTACTCTTTGCCAGAGCAAGAGGGGAGAGCACCTGGGAAATTTTCAGAAACCATGGATTCCGCAATGTGCTGGGACCGGCCATGACACTGCAGTTTGCTTCTATCAGTGAAATTTTTGGTGGTTCTGTACTGGTAGAGCAGGTTTTCTCTTATCCGGGACTTGGACAGGCGGCAGTCAGTGCGGGACTTGGAAGCGATATGCCGCTTTTGATGGCAATTACGATCATAAGTGCAGTATTTGTGTTTGGCGGGAATCTGATCGCGAATATTCTCTATGGTGTAATTGATCCAAGAATACGAAGAAGAGGTGTGGTGAGATGAAAGAAGAAACTACATTTCCAGAAAAAAGATCAGATACATACTATGAATATAGTTTTTTTGAAAACAAAAGAGCTGAAAAAGAATATGTGAAAAAGAGATGGAATCGTAGAAAGATAACTATGATTTTCCTGATTATTGCAGTTGGATTTCTGACGGCAGTCTGCATTGGCGGAGTTTTTTGTAGGGAAGCAGCACAGGTAACGGATTTTTCCAGAAAGAATCTGCCGCCCTGCCTGAATTATCCATTTGGGACAGACTGGCTGGGAAGAGATATGTTTGCCCGGACAGTCAGAGGGCTTTCTATCAGTATTATTATCGGAGTCTGTGCTGCGACATTCAGTGCAGTTATGGCGTTTATTCTGGGTGTTGTTTCTGCAACGATGGGAAAAACTGCAGATGCTATTGTGACCTGGTTTATTGATCTGGTGATGGGAATTCCGCATATACTTTTGTTGATTCTGATCTGTGTAGCATGTGGCAGAGGCTTAAAGGGAGTGATCCTTGGGGTGGCACTGACACACTGGACTTCTCTGGCGAGACTGATCAGAGGGGAAGTGCTCCAGCTTAAGGAGCAGATTTATATAAAAACAGCAAAGAAACTGGGAAAGAGTAATTTCTATATAGCTATGAAGCATATGGTGCTGCATCTGCTTCCACAGTTTATTGTAGGCTTGGTGCTGCTTTTTCCGCATGCGATCCTGCATGAATCCAGCATTACATTTCTTGGATTTGGCCTGTCAAATGAGCAGCCTGCCATTGGAATTATCCTTTCGGAAGCAATGAAATATCTGGTTACCGGGAAATGGTGGCTGGCGTTATTTCCGGGAATGATGCTGATTCTTACAGTAGTGTGTTTCTATACAACAGGGGAAAATCTCCGCAGACTGATCGATCCGGCCAGTGCACATGAATAGGAGGGCAGAAAGTTGGAAAGAGAAAAAATTCTGGAAATTAATCATATGAAAATATCTTTCTGTCAGTACCAGAAAGGAATGCGCCAGACGGAACTTCCGGTGATAAGAGATTTAAATGTTACGGTTCACGCAGGAGAAATGGTAGCGATCGTGGGTTCTTCTGGATCAGGAAAAAGTCTTCTGGCACATGGGATTCTGGGAATTTTGCCCTATAATGCTTCCATGGAGGGGGAGATTCAATATTGTGGGGAAACGCTGACAGAGAAAAGAATCCGAAAACTCCGTGGGAAGGAAATTGTTCTGGTTCCGCAGAGCACTTCCTATCTGGACCCTCTTATGAAAGTGGGACAGCAGATCTGTAAAGGAAAGAAAAATCCGGAAAAGAAGCGGAAACTGAACCGGATTTTTGAACAGTATTCACTGGATCAAAAAGTTCAGGAACAATATCCATTTGAACTTTCGGGGGGAATGACAAGGAGAATCATGATTTCCACGGCGCTGATCGAAACGCCGAAACTGGTCATTGCAGATGAACCGACACCGGGACTGGATCCGAGGCTTGCCAGACGCGCAATGGAGCATTTCCGGCAGCTTGCGGATATGGGAGCAGCAGTGCTTATGATTACGCATGATCTGGAACTGGCACTTGATACAGCAGACAGAATACAGGTTTTTTATGCGGGATATACGATTGAGGATGCAATGGCAGAGGATTTTGCGAAAGAAGAAACATTGCGTCACCCGTACACAAGAGCATTGTGGAGAGCTATGCCGAGGAATGGATTTCATTATATCAATGGAGTACAGCCGTATGCCAGAGATATGAAACCGGGATGCCCGTTTGCACCACGTTGTGAGAAATGTACGGACAGATGTCGGGAAAAAGAAGTTCCATGGCGGTCATCCGGAAATGGCTATGTGAGGTGTGTGTATGATTCTTGAAGTAAGAAATCTTTCTTTTCGATATGAAAATAAGGGCAGACAAATATTAGAACAGTTCAGTCTGCAGGCAGACAGTAATGAGAGAGTTGGGATTGCAGCGCCAAGTGGGTTTGGAAAAACAACATTATGTAAGCTGCTTGCAGGATATGAACAGCCGGAGAGTGGAGAAATTCTTCTGGATGGAGAACTATTACAGTCCTATAAAGGGTACTGCCCGGTACAGATGATCTGGCAGCATCCGGAACAGGCAGTGAATCCGAGACTGAGAATGAGAAGCGTTTTTGAAGAGGGTGATCAGGTAGATCCAAAGCTTATGGAGAAACTGGGAATTGAACCGGACTGGCTGAACCGTTTTCCAACAGAACTTTCAGGAGGCGAACTACAGAGATTCTGTATTGCAAGAGCCTTAGGAAAAAGAACCCGGTTTCTTCTGGCAGACGAGATCAGCACTATGCTGGATCTCATTACTCAGAGTCAGATCTGGCATTTCCTGATAGAAGAAACCCAGAGACGGGGAATTGGAATGATCGTGGTCAGTCATGATTCGGAGCTGGTGGAGAAAGTGTGTACCAGAGTGGTAAGAATGAATAAACAGTAATAGAAATGTTTATCTATATCACTTACCTGTATGCAGATTCGGTTATACATTTGATGAAAACCTTGACATGGTTGGCATATATAAAAAATAATAAAGAGACTTACATATTCCTGAAAAATGTTTTTTCAGAAAACAGTAAGTCTCTTTATTATTTTGATATCATTAAAGCAGAACCGGATATTAGACTACAGAGATAATATTTGGTTAGTTTAGCATCCAAATAATTCCGCAGTTTTCCTCATTCGTTCTGCAATCGGAACACCGAACGGACAGCGGGATTCGCATGCCTGACATCCGATACATTCAGATGCTTTGTGTTCCAGAAGTTCGTAGTGAGACTGGACAGTTGCAGGTACTTTTGGCTGCATGGTTGCCAGGTCGTAGAATTTGTTGATCATGGCGATGTCCAGGTCGGATACACAAGGTTTGCAGTGACCGCAGTAGGTGCACTCTCCTCGGTAGGAGTGCAGAGGTGCATTGGCAAGTACGGATGCGTAGTCTTTTTCTTCTTCGGAAGAAGTTTCATATGCGACTGCTGCGTCTACCTGTTCCTTAGTATCATAGCCGCACATAATGGAACAGACTGCAGGTCTGGTCAGGGCGTAGTGGACGCACTGGACTGGGGTAAGAGTTACTCCAAACGGAGAACGTTTCTCGTCAAAGAGTCTGCCACCTGCGAAGCCCTTCATAACGGTGATTCCTACGTCATTCTGTTCACATACTTTGTATAAGCGGGCACGTTCAGGATCAATTCCTTTCAGATTTGCATCAAATTCTTCTGCAAACATGGTATCAATATTTTCACTTGCCGGAAGCATATCGAATGCCGGGTTGATGCTGAAAAGAATCATTTCTACAAATCCGGATTCAGCAGCTTTGATGGCTACTTTTGGATTGTGTGAACTTATGCCGATATGATGGATCACGCCGGTATTTTTTAATTCCATGACATAGTCCATGTAATCAGAATGCTGGATATTTTCCCATTCTTCTTCGGAATCTATGTAGTGGATCATACCGAGATCAATATAGTCTGTCTGTAATCTTTTTAACAGATCTTCGAATGCAGGACGGACATACTTCATATCTCTGGTGCGGTAGTACTGGTTGTCTTTCCAGGTGGAACCGATATGTCCCTGGATAAACCATTCGCTGCGGTTATCCTTGATTCCTTTTCCGATGATATCTCTGGACTTCGGATCTGCCATCCAGCAGTCAAGGATGTTGATTCCTTTAGAGGAGGCGTAGTGGATCAGTTCGATTCCTTCTTCTTCCGGATGGCGCTCCAGCCATTCTCCGCCGAAGCCGATTTCACTGACTTCCAGTCCGGTTTTACCTAATCTGCGTGTTTTCATTATTGATTTCCCCCTTTGTATACAATAATAATTTTAGTGTAATGCATAAAGTATACTCTAAGTCAAGAAGATTTAATAAAATTTTTATTGCTGATATAAAATGTTACATTTGCCTCGGAATCAGTCAATGGGATATTAATGCGTTTTGACTGAAAAAGTCGCTGATTTATCCCATAGTCTGTGGTAAAGCAGGGGAGTGAGGAATTAAGTACAAGTTCGTTGAATGCATCGGTGTCTGTCTGTACCAGAAATTTGGAGGCGGGCATTTTTTTGCGGCAAAGAGTATCCCAGAAACCGAGTTCTGTGCGCAGGAGAAAATTGAAGCCGTTGATTTCTGAGAAAGTAAGAGAGTTGTGAGAAGCCAGTTCGTGTTCTGGCGGGACACATACGAAAAGCTGCTCTTTCATATATTCCTGTGCATTTTCCTGAGGAAATGGAAGAATTCCAATATCGCAGGAACCATCTGATAATGCAGTTAATACTTCTTCATTCTGACAGATTGCAGAGGATACCATAAGTCCGGGTTTTTCTGCATTCAGCTGCGGCAGCAGTTTCCATAAGGGGGCGGGAGCGCAGGATTTAACGACAATGGTTTTTCGGCGGGTATCGAAGGTTTGTACCTGAGAGATTGTCTGTTCTGCATCCTGCAGAAGTTTACGTGCGTATTCTACGGCGAATTTTCCTGTTTCATTTAATTCAATCCTGTTTTTGCTGCGGGAGAAAAGAGATACGCCAAAACTTTCTTCCAAATGCTGCATGGAACGGGTAATGGACGGTGTGGAAATATGGAATTTATCAGCAACTTTGGACAGTGTGCCAAGATCTGCGAATGCAGTAAACTGTTCCAGTTCATATAAGTCTAACATAAGTACCTCCTGCTTTACGTTTCATTTTATGAAAAGTAGATTGCGATATAAATAGTGTACATTTCAAGATGGAGGATGTAAAGTAAAACTGTAAAAAAGATGTTTTGAGACCAGAATATTACTGTTTGCGCTAAAGCATTATGATTGCTGAAAGTGCAATAAACAGTGATAATTTTTTAGAAATCGGAGGTATATGATCATGGAATATGTAACATTAAATAATGGAATTAAAATGCCGAAACTTGGATATGGTGTATATCAGACTCCGCCGGAAGATACAAAACGTTGTGTGCTGGACGCGATTGAAGTAGGTTACCGCAGTATTGATACCGCCCAGGCTTATTATAATGAAGAAGGTGTAGGAGAAGCTCTCAGTGAATGCGGTCTGCCAAGAGAGGAGTTTTTCCTTACAACTAAAGTCTGGATCACCAATGCAGGGTATGAAAAGGCAAAATCATCTATTGAAGAATCTATGAAGAAGCTGCATACAGATTATCTGGATCTTCTTCTGATCCATCAGCCGTTTGGAGATTATTATGGAACATACCGTGCAATGGAAGAATTGTACAAAGAGGGAAAACTTCGTGCGATCGGTGTATCTAATTTCGGTCCTGACCGTTATCTTGATATTGAGCATTTTGCAACAGTGAAACCTGCAGTAAACCAGGTTGAGACTCATGTATTCCAGCAACAGAAAGTTGCAAAAGAATATCTGAAAAAATACGGCTGCCAGATTGAGTCCTGGGGACCGTTTGCAGAAGGTCGTAAAGATATGTTTACCAATCCTGTACTGACAGAAATTGGTGCAAAATATGGAAAAACTGCTGCACAGACTGCTCTGAGATTCCTGCTTCAGAGTGATGTGGTAATTATTCCGAAGTCTGTTCATAAAGACAGAATGCAGCAGAACTTTGAACTTTTTGATTTCAAACTGACTGATGAAGAAATGGCAGCTATTGAAGCATTAGACGGCGGTGAGAGCCTGTTCTTCTCACATTATGATCCGAAAACTGTAGAGTGGTTTATGTCTCTGGTATAACCAGGTCTAAGTATCAGGAGAAGATTCTGGAAAATCCCAGTACACGGACCTCAAGGATTCTCTGAACAGCAGGGGAACAGTATGGCAAACTGGAATAAGAAATAAAATGAATATAGAGAAGCATTAATATTAAGAAATGGTTTTTCCTTGAAAGGTACAAGTAGTGCAGCGGATGATTTTATCTGTTTGACAATATGAGGGGGAAATCCATTTCTTTTTTTGGGATAGATTATATAACAAAGAAGCAAATGGAAGATTGATTTATGAACAAATAAATGATAGAATGATATCAGATAAGATATTAGCTATTTTGAATGGAATAGTGTGATTTTAGATAAAATATTATCTATAAAGTAAGGAGAAACAATGGAGCAGCTTGTATGGGAAACAGCAGAGGAACTGGATCAGAAACTTGCACAAAGAGTGCGTAACATCAGAAAACGACGTTCTATTTCTCAGGAAAGATTATCTTCCATGAGCGGAGTAAGCTACGGTTCAATTAAAAGATTTGAAACAACAGGACAGATATCATTGATATCACTGACAAAGATTGCCATGGCATTGGACATTGCAGATGAACTTAGAAATATTTTTACACAGGTGCCATATAAGAATATTCAGGAGGTCATAAATGAAACAAGATAATGCATTACAGGTACTTTATGATGGGAAACTTGTGGGAACATTGGCTATGACAGCTGGTCATAAAGCGGCATTTCAATACAGTGAAGAATGGCTTGAAAATGGCTTTCCGATCAGTCCATTTTCACTTCCTCTTAAAGAACAGGTTTTTGTCCCGACAAAAGATTACTTTGACGGATTATTTGGCGTATTCGCAGACAGTTTACCTGATAATTGGGGGAGATTATTATTAAATCGTTTGCTGCGTGCGCATAAACAAAATCCAGATAAACTGACGGTACTGGATCGGCTGGCAATCGTTGGAAAGTCAGGTATGGGTGCGCTTACTTATTATCCGGAGAAGGAAATCAATGAGAAATATGGAGATGTGAATTTAGATGAATTAGCAGAGCAGTGCCAGAAAATATTAAATACGGAATATTCTGATAAACTGGACGAATTATATCGACTGGGTGGTACAAGTGGTGGAGCCAGACCGAAAATTATGACTACAATTGATGGAGAGGAATGGATCATTAAATTTCCGGCTCATGTGGATGGAAAAATGGAGTATGATTATTCGTGCTGTGCGAAAGAGTGTGGCATTACAATGAGTGAAACAAGGCTTTTTCCATCAGAGAAATGTGAGGGCTATTTTGGAATTAAGCGTTTTGACAGAATATCAGATAAAAATGGGAAAAAGAGAATTCATATGCTGACGGCAGCGGCTTTGCTGGAATTAGACTTTGAACAGCCAAGTCTGGACTATCGCAGCCTGATGAAACTGACAAAAATATTGACGAGAGATGATGAGAAAGACATAGAAGAAATGTTTTGCAGGATGTGTTTTAATGTTTTTGCACATAACAGAGATGATCATTCGAAGAATTTCACATATTTATATGATGAAGAAAATGACAGATGGTCTTTAAGTCCGGCATATGACCTTACTTATAGCAACACATATTATGGGGAACACACAACAACAGTTGACGGAAATGGGCGAAATCCGGGCAGGAAAGAACTTCTGGCTGTGGGAATTGCGGCAGGTATGAAGAAAGAGATATGTGTGGAAAGTATGAATATGATAGAAAAGTGTGTGGAAAATATGCTTGGAAAGTATCTTTAGAATAAAATCTTTGGGGATAAAAACAGGAGTATTTGACATCTTTATAGTAGGGTGCTAGTATTTGAGTTAGAAATGACTAATTCATAATGCTGGCACTTTATTTGTAGTTATGAAAATGGGAAAATAGGAGAAATATGAGATATGAAGGTATACGAATTTGGCGATAAGAATAATCCAGGAATCATGCTGTTTCCAGGAACCTGCTGTTACTGGAAATCAAATTTCGGACATGTGCTGGAGAATCTGCAGGAGCATTTCTATACAATGGTTGTGAGCTACAGCGGTTTTGATGAAACAGAAAACACAACTTTCATTTCGGAACTGGATGAAGTTGAGAGAGTTGAAGCATATATTGAGAACAAATTTGACGGAAAGATTTTTGCAGCATATGGCTGTTCGCTGGGCGGATCTTTGGTCTCTCTGTTGGTAGGCCGCCAGAATATTCATATTGACCATGCAATCATTGGTTCCAGTGATATGGATCAGGCACCGAAATGGCTGGCAAAAATAGAAACTGCGATTATGATCCCGCTGTTTTACACTTTTATTACAGGAAAAAGTGACTGTTTTCTGAGAAGAAAAATGGATAAGAGATTGCAGCAGGGTGGAGAAAGTGCAGAACATACGAAAAAATTTCTGGAAATCATGGGTGTGGTAAGCGGAATTGACCTTTCATTTATTTCAAAAGAATCTATGAAAAATCAGTTCTGCACAGATCTATATACGAAAGTCGGCGAGAAAATCCAGGTACCGGGAACAACCATTCATGTTTTTTATGCTAAGAAAATGGGAGAAAAATATCTGGACCGCTATTTAAAATACTTTGCAGATCCGGATATCCGTGAATTTGATCTGCAGCATGAGCAATTGCTGCTGGATGCGGACCGCTGGACGGAAGAAGTTTGCAGGGCGTGCGGAGTTTGTTGACAAAAAAGGAGATTGTCAGTGTATTACAATGTAAGATAATCTCCCATTTAGATAATAAGTAGTGAGACAGATAAACTTGGCTTATCAAAACCGTGAAATCTCAAGTAAAATATCGTTATTGAATCTATAGCAATCCTCTAAAATGTGTATCAGATTTGATAGAAGTTATCTGATATATGCTGGAACTGTAGATTTGTAGAATTACACATCTAAATTCTGAATTCTCTGATAAAACCTTTCTATAATATCTGCCAGACTGATCCCCGCCATAGAATCTTCGGCATCTTTCTGAACTTTATCATAAAATTCCTGTAAGGCAAGTTGAATATTTACCCCAACTCCGCATTCCGGATTGGTATGGGTATCCAGATGAAGAAGTGGTTTATCTCCTTCTACGGCTTTATAAATATCTAACAGGGAAATTTCTTCAGGATTTCGGGCAAGTTCCGGGCGTGGGTGTCCGGTAATACTTTTTAATAAATAGGCTTTGCGAAGCAGAGACATAATCTGTCTGACACAGCCGGGATTGGTATGGATACTTTTTGCGATTTTGTCGCTTGTGACAGGGACTCCCTGAGCTGTATGGATAAAAACTAAAATATGAACGGCATGGCTTAATTTTACTGAATATTTCATTCTGACTCCTCCTGATTGTTAAAATTATTATAACAGCATATTGACAAAATAACAAGAACAGCTTATTATCATAGCTGTAAAAAATAATTTAACAGCAATAATGAAGAGGGATATTTTATGAGCTTATATGAAGATCTTGTGATGCAAACACAGATGAATTATTCAAGATATTATGGAACTTATATGTCAGGACAGGCACCGTATAAAATGTCTGAAAAGAAAATACCTTATGAAGAACAGATTGAACTATTAGTACAGAAAGTTCAGGAAGCAGACGGTATTATTGTTGGAGGCGCTTCCGGGCTTTCTGCTGCAGGAGGCGGGGATTTTTATTATGAGGATAAAGAGTCTTATCGGAAATATTTTAAACCATTTGCAGAGAAGTATCATTTCAAAGGAGCATTTGATGGAATGCAGTATCCTTTTGAAACAAGAGAAGAACATTGGGGTTATCTTGCAACATTTTTACATACTACGCAGAACGCTCCTGTCAGAAAGCCGTATCTTGATCTGGATGTGATTTTAGAGGGAAAAGATTTCCACATTCTGACTACAAATCAGGACACTCAGTTTATGAAATTATACCCTGAAGAAAAAGTAAGTGAGATTCAAGGCGATCATCGTTTCTTTCAATGTTCCAGACAATGTTGTGATGATGTGTGGGATGCAGTGAAACCGGTAGAAAAGATGTATGAAGCTATGAATGGCGGCACTTCGGTACCGAAAGAAATGATTCCGCGCTGTCCGCATTGTGGAGCAGAGGCATTTCCCTGGGTACGTGGATACGGAAATTTTCTTCAGGGAACGAAATATAACAGAGAATATGAAAAAATGTCCGAGTATCTGGAGAAAAATAAAAACAGAAAACTGCTTCTTATCGAGCTAGGAGTTGGACGAATGACACCGATGTTTATACAAGAACCTTTCTGGAATCTGACGGCTATTTTGCCTGATACTTTTTATATCGGGGTAAATGATAAATATAATTTTCTGCCTGAGCAGATTGAGGATAAGGGAACTGTAATCGTAGAGAATATTGCAAAAGTACTGGAAGATGTTTGCAGCAAAATGAAAGGTGGTACTTTATGAATGTACAATATGAGAAAATAGCTGAAAAAATTTTGCAGGCAGATGCAATTTTAATAGGGGCAAGTAATGGATTATCTATTACAGAAGGCTTGAATCTTTTTGCAGATGATGAGGTATTTGAAAGTCTTTTTGGGGATTATAAAAAGAAATATGGGTTTCGCAGGATTCTGGATGGATTTTTTTATCACTGGAAAACTGAGGAAGAGAAATGGGGATATTTCAGCAGGCTGATCAATCATTACAGCGGACATTATACTGCTTCGCAGGTGATGGAAGACCTGAAAATAATTGTTGGTGAGAAACCATACTTTGTGTTAACCTCTAATGGAGAAGGGCATTTCGAACTGGCCGGATTTGCTTCGGAAAGAGTATATGAACTGGAAGGAAACTGGATTGAAATGCGCTGTAGTCATCAGTGCCATGACAAAACTTATCCGTCACTTTCTGCAATATGTGAAATGGCAGCACAGGAAAAGAATGGACTGGTTCCAGCTCATATGCTTCCCAGATGCCCGGTATGTGGAAGTGCAATGGAATTATACAATGCGCAGCCGCCGAAACAGGAAGTGAAAGAAAACTGGCAGAAATTTCACAGGGATTACCATAATAAGAAGCTGGTTATTCTGGAACTTGGAATTGGCTGGAGAAACCAGATGATAAAAGCTCCATTGATGCAGATGACAGCAGATGAACCATACGCAGTATATATAACGATCAATCTGGGAGAGATATACATACCAGAAATTATTCAGAATAAATCTTATGGGCTGGATGGATATCTTAGTGATCATCTGAAAAATCTAAGAGAAGCGATAGAGAAAGTAAGAAGCAGGAGATAAAGATAGAAACTGTAAAATAGAAAGGAACTGATAGTATGTGTATCAAAAACAATCGTGCTTTTGAAGAAATGATGATTCATGCCAGAAAGCGGCTGGAAGAGAAATCTCCGGTGGAAATTGCTGAAAAGAGCGGGAGTGAATATGATCCGAAAAATGGCAGGTTGAAGATAAAGAGTCTTGCAGAACAGATTTCTACTGTATTGCCGGAATATTCTTTTGTTCAGAATATAAAAGAATGGCATCAGCTTGTGATCCTGCATTATCTGGATCTGGCAGATCATACTCCTGTATCTGAGGAACAGATTACATTTGGAGAGCTGAAAGATGGTCTGATCAGAGGAACGAAATTTGACCATGATATGGAAAAAGAACTGGCGGTCTTTTTAAAAGGGAAAAGTGAAGAGCAGCTTTATCAGATCATAAAAGCCTGTGGCGGAGAGATCATTGATTCAAAAGCAGATATCTGTGCAAAGTTTGATTTTCTGCCATATTATCCGTTGTGGCTGAAAATTTGGCTGGCAGATGACGAATTTGAAGCATCCGGGAAAATGCTGTTAAGTAAGAGTGCAGATCATTATCTGACAGTCGAGGATGCAGTTACAGTTGGTGGGATTTTGCTGGAACATCTGTGCCATATTGGAAATGCATGATAATTGTTGCACCATGACAAAAAAAGAATATACTCATATTATCAATCAAAAGGAGGATACAGACTTGGGACAGTTTCTAAACAGCAGAGAACCGTACGATAAATATAAAACCGTTATGAGCGGGACGTATTTTGTGGATAAATCTGAAATACTGGAAGAATTGATTCCGGCGCTGCAGCAGGAACAGAGATTTTTTTGTATCACTCGTCCAAGACGTTTTGGAAAAACAATTATGGCGAATATGATAGCTGCTCTTTCTGAAGCTTTTACTGAAAGGACAGAGCTATGTGGAACTGGCATATATGACCGGAGTTCTTCCGATTGCGAAATATTCAGATGGTTCTGAACTGAATATGTTTCTGGAATATAACATGGCGACCAGGGTCAGGTTCAGTGAAATGAAAATCAGACACAAGTCATGTTGTTGGAGACTTGTGCCTGATTTTTATAATATTATCTGGAACAACATTACCATAAGCGGCATTGTAATAATAGAAAACAGAGTAGTTACAACATTGATCGCACTGGCATATCGCGAGTCGTTTCCATAAACCTGGCACATCTGTGTTACTGTAGAAGCAGATGGTGTAATGACCGCCAGGAAAACAATCAGCATGATCTGATTTCCGTCTGCAGAAAGAGAGGACAGATGACTGATTTTCAGAAGAATCAGTGAGAATAACGGCACCGCGATCAGACGCAGGAACGAAATGAAATATACTCTTTTATTTGTAAAAATCTGTTTCAGATTCATGCCTGCAAAAAGCATACCTGTTACGAACATGCTTGCAGGTCCGATCATACTTCCGACTGCGCTGAGGGTATTTCCGATGATCTCAGGCAGGCGGATGCGGGTGAAGAAAAGTATGACGCCAATGAAAATGGAGATCATATTGATGTTTAATATAATCTTTTTCCAGTCGTAAGACGGCTCACGGCTGAGAATCTTTTTGCAGTGTGTCCAGAGAAAAACAAGCTGTACACTCATGAAAACACATCCATACAGTACCCATTCCTGTCCTAAAATAAATGTCACGATCGGTACGATCAGGTTACCGGAATTAGAGTAGTAAACAGAAGCAATTTCTACCTCATTTAGATGTAAAAGCTTTCCAAAAGCTGAAATAATGATCAGAAGGACTATCTGAAGCATGACAGAGGCTGCGAGAGCAATGAGCAGTCCTTTGACTGTGTCCATAGTGTAATCTACCTGAAATGCGTTGATGATCACGCATGGAATGATCAGATAGAGGACGATTTTTGATAAAACTTTACTGTCGTCATCTTTTAAAAGACCTGTTTTTACAATTAAAAATCCCATGAAGATCATAAGAAAAAGTTCTGCGATCTGTTCCATGAGAAGAATGCTGATGTACATAAAATTATCTCCTGTCAGTTTGGTTTATGAAAAAATGATAAGCTATTAAAGCACTGTTTGATATCCGCAATTATTATAAAACATAGACGGATGGAGTACAAGAAAAACCAAAATCTATATGTGGAAAATATTGTTATAGGAAATTTCATAGAGCAAAAATATCCAGCAAAAAAGTGTAAAATTGGCATTTCCTTATTTCCATAAACTGGTATAATTAGAAAAGAATAAAGGCGAAATACAGAAGAGGGGCTTTAAGGAAAGGGAGAAGAAAAAATATGGAAATCCTGGAGATTATTTTACCGGTATTGGTTATGGTCATACTGGGAATGGCGTGCAGAAAAGGAAAATTGTTAACGCAAAGTGGTATTGATAATATGAAGATTTTGGTGACTAATATTATGCTTCCGGTTGCAATTTTTCATGCGTTGGCAACTGCGGAATATAGCAGAAAAACAGGAATCCTGGTATTGATCATGCTTGTGATGCTGGTGATCTCATTTGGAATCGGATTTTTGCTGAAGGCGTTTATGGAAGAGACGTATAGAAAATATCTTCCGTTTATGGTCTGTGTTTATGAAGGAGGAATGATGGCATATCCTCTATACACTAGTTTATGCGGCAGTGAAAATCTGTCCCAGATCGCAGTACTTGATATTGCAGGATTACTTTTTGGATTCAGCATCTATATGGGAATGCTGGGGCAGACTGAAAACGGAGAGAAATTTAACATAAAGAATTTGTTTTTCAGTGCATTGAAAACACCTGCATTTGTGGCAAGTGTTCTCGGAATTATTGCCGGGTTATTCGGTGTTATTAACAGACTGATCGCAGGACCGCTTGGTGGAACTTATCTGAGTGTGGAAAATATTTTGACAGTATCTGTTTCGTCTATTATTCTTCTGACTGTAGGATATAGCATAGAACTGACACCGGAACTGATAAAACCATGTATTAAGACAATTATCATGCGCGTGTGCCTGCAGGCGGTTATGATGGCAGGTGTTCTGATGGCTGTGAAGTACTTTGTGGGAAGTTCCAGACTTCTGAATCTGGCAGTGATCATGTACATGTCAGCACCGGCTACTTTTAGTCTTCAGACGTTTTTGAAGAAGAAAGAGAGCAGTGCGTATGCATCCACGACCAATTCACTTTACTGTATTGTTTCTATTTTGGTTTATATGATAGCGGCAATTTTTTCGCTGCAGTAAAGGAAGAAAAAACAGACAAATATTTCAGCAAACTGTTAAGCAATTGGCACATTATGTTGTTTGTAAACAAATGACAGGTCTGATTGAATGATTTTTTTCAAAAAATCCGTTGAATTAAATTTATAACTATATTATAATGGGTTAAGCAAAAATGAAGAGTACCCATAAAAGCGTTGATGAAGAAAGTAGTGCAGTCAGGTTCTGACAGAGAGAGAAACATTTGCTGGAAGTTTCTTGAGAACGGATTACATGAAGACCACTTCGAAGCTGTGCGCAGAAGGATTGATTCCGAAGCGTTACCGTATTGCCACGTTATCGGCTGTAAGAGTAAAAAATTAAGGTGGAACCGTGTGTAAGCACCCTTAGATCATGTATAAATCTATGGGTGCTTTTTTCATTTCTATAGCAAGTCAGGAGAAAATATCTTTTCATCCTGGTATTATTTCATAAAAATAAAAAAAGGAGAATACAAATGGTAAATTTCAAAGAAAATGAGCAGTTAAACACACTCAATCATTCTTGCGCCCATGTTATGGCACAGGCAATTAAACATCTTTATCCAAATGCCAAATTCTGGGTAGGACCTGTTGTAGCTGAAGGATTCTACTATGATATTGATCTTGGCGATGATGTTATCCGTGATGAAGATATCGAAAAGATCACAAAGGAAATGAAAAAGGTTGTTAAATCCGGCAAAAAGATCATTCGTCGTGAAGTTTCCAAAGAAGAAGCTCTGGAAATGTTCAAAGATGATCCTTACAAACTGGACTTGATCGAAGATCTTGACGATGGCAATATCACAGTTTACGACCAGGGTGATTTCACAGACCTCTGTCGTGGACCTCATGTAGATAATGTGAAATTATGTAAATACTTCAAGCTGATCCGTCATTCCGGTGCTTATTGGAAAGGTGACAGCAAGAATAAAATGCTTCAGCGTATTTACGGTGTATGTTTCCCGACTCAGGAAGAGCTGGATGCGCATTTACAGTTATTAGAGGAAGCCAAAGAAAGAGATCACAGAAAGATCGGTAAAGATATGAACCTGTTTATGGTAGACGATCTTGTCGGACGTGGCCTCCCAATGTTCCTTCCAAAAGGTTATACAATCTGGCAGGAACTGGAAAACTACATCAAGGATAAAGAAAGAAAACTTGGATACCTCCATGTTATGACTCCTTGTGTTGGTACTGTAAATCTCTACAAGACTTCCGGACACTGGGATCACTACAAAGAGAACATGTTCCCGCCTATGGAAATGGAAGGAGAGTCTTTTGTCCTCAGACCAATGAACTGTCCGCATCATATGATGATCTATGCAAACAGAAGACATTCCTACAAAGACCTGCCGATCCGTATCGGTGAGATTGCTCATGACTTCCGTTATGAGAGCAGCGGTACATTAAAAGGTATCGAACGTGGCCGTCATTTCTGCCAGAATGATGCCCATCTGTTTGTAACACCAGAGCAGATCAAGGATGAATTTACAAAAGTTGTCAGATTAATTTTTGATACTTATAAAGATTTCGGTATTACCAATTATCGTTGTGTTCTTTCTCTTCGTGACCCTGAGAACAAAGAAAAATATCATGATGACGATGAGATGTGGAATACAGCAGAAGATGCACTGCGTCATGTTTTAAATGATATCGGAATTGAATACACAGAAGAAATCGGTGAAGCTGCATTCTATGGCCCGAAACTGGATGTAAATGTTCAGCCGGCTATCGGTAATGAGATCACACTTTCTACCTGCCAGTTAGACTTCTGTCTGCCGGCTAAATTTAATCTGTATTACATTGACAGCAATGGAGAGAAGAAGACACCGGTTGTACTGCACCGTGCTATCCTGGGATCTCTGGATCGTTTCATGGCTTATATCCTGGAAGAGACAAAAGGAAATCTGCCGACATGGCTTGCTCCTGTTCAGGCTCGTGTTATCCCGGTCAAAACAGACGATGATGGATTAAATGCTTATGCGAAAGAAATCGTTGATGCATTAGAGGCGGCTGATGTTCGTGTTGAACTTGATGACCGTTCTGAAAAACTTGGCTATCGTATGCGTGATGGTCAGGTACAGAAAGTACCTTATCTGCTGGTTGTTGGATTTAATGAAAAAGATAATCGCAGCGTTTCTTTCCGTCTCCATGGAGAAAAAGAAACAAATGTGCTTCCACTGGATGAGTTTGTAGAAGCAATCAAGAAAGAAATTGCTGAAAAATCCAGAGAACACATTTCTGTAAAATAATATGTGATAAATAAAAAATGCCTGTCATATGGTTATTGTTTGAAACCATATGGCAGGCATTTTTTGTTTTGTGTCCTTATTTTACAGAAATTCGACTAAAAATGCAGAAAATATCAGTGAGATAACGTTTTCAGAAAAGAGAAGAAAAAGTATTGAATTTACAAATATCTAAAGAGAACAAAGCGAAAAATCAATGGAAAATCACAGAAACTTGAAAACGTTTTCTGAATTTTGTTTTGAAAAAGAAGATGTATATTACTATAATCTTCAAATAACAAAGGAACACGAAAAAAAGGAAAGATAAAGAGGAAGATTACTATGAAGAAAAAACAGATCATCACAACAGTATTTACAACAGCGGTAGCAGCAGCGACAGTGCTTACTGTAGTTGCAGGAAGTATAACAGTACAGGCAAAAGGAGAGGATGACAGGACTGTTCTAAGGATAGCAGCACAGCCGTATCCACTGTACTCATCTGTCTGGGTAGCTTATGAACTTGGGTATCTCGATGAAGAATTAAATGCAGTAAATGCAGAATATACCTGGACAGAATTTCAGTCAGGTCCGCTGGTAAATGAAGCAGTGGCAGCAGGAGAAGCAGATCTGGGATTCATGGCAGACCTGCCGGCTATCATTGCAAAATCTACCGGACAGGAGATAGAAATCGTTTCAAATGTAGCGTATGGAGGAAAAGGCGTAGCAGTACTTGTTTCACCGGATTCAGATATCAAATCAGTAGCAGATCTGAAAGGAAAAAAGATTGCTTACGCGACAGGCTCTTATGCACAACATCTTCTGGCATTGCTTCTGAATCAGGAAGGACTGTCTCTGAAAGATGTAGAATCAGTAAATCTGGGAGCTGGAGATCAGCCGGCGGCACTTGCGAATGGACAGGTAGATGCACTTGTTATCTGGGAACAGTATATATCAAAGCTCACAACAGATGGAACTGCAAAAGTACTTGCGGACGGAACGGGAATCAAAAGAGGAAACATGGTCAATTATGCAGTTTCTTCCTATGCAGAAGAACATCCGGATGTAATTGAAGCATATATTAAGGCACTGGACAGAGCTGACGATTACATTAAAGAAAACCCGGAGGATGCAGCTAAACTGGTAGCAGATGATTTTGGCGTAGAAGAAGATGTTATGGAAAAAATTCTTTCCAATCTGACTTTTACAACAGAGCTCACGACAGATGATATTGATGAGATTAAAAAAGTAAAAGATTTTTCTCTGGAAGAGGGAATCATCGGAAGTGATGTAGATATCGACAGTTTTATAAACACAGAATACCTGGATGCAGTAGAAAAATAAGCTGAGAATGGAGTCATAAAATCATGAAAAAAACCAGGAAAGGGATACAGGACTGGATTTTATATTTTATCCTGCCAATAGTGATCATTCTGATCTGGCAGTATATGTCATCAACAGGAAAAATTAAGTCTTATGCAATGCCATCTCCAATGGGAATTGTATCAGTTACACTGGAGTATATTAAAAACGGAGAATTGTGGGATGGGATCGTGATAAGTTTTCTCCGTGTACTGGAAGGATTTCTGACAGCACTGATAACGGCATTTATTCTTGGAATTGCAGTGTCATTGTTCCAGAAAATAGAAGTTCTGACAGATCTTATTTTGCAGATATTAAGACCAATTCCACCGATTGCATGGATACCTCTTGCAATTCTCTGGTTTGGGATCGGGGAAGAATCCAAGATATTTATTATTTTTATGGGAGCATTTTTCCCTGTATTTGTAAACATTGTAGATGGAGTAAAAAGTCTGGATGCAAGATATTTTGAACTGGCGAAAGTATATGAAGTTTCCAAAAAAGACCTGATATTGAGAGTAGTTCTTCCTGGTGCTTTGCCATCTATTATGACAGGAATCCGCCTCGGAATAGGAAATGCATGGGTATGTGTGGTTGCAGCAGAAATGATCGGAGCCACAAAAGGAATAGGATACATGCTTTCCAATGGACGAAGTCTATCAAGACCGGATATTGTAATACTTGGAATGTTGGTTGTTGGAATTGTAGGAAAACTGATGGACGATGTGATCCTTGCTATAAGAGAAAAAGTAATTACCTGGATTTGAAAAAGAGGTACAAAATGGAAGAAAACACAGTTGAAAAAATAGTTGAAATTTCACATCTTACAAAGAAATTTCAGGGAAAAGACGGGGAAATTACCGTTCTTTCAGATATTAACATGGATGTGGAAAAGGGGCATATTGTTTCTGTGATCGGAGGCAGTGGATGTGGGAAAAGCACTATGCTCCGTATGATCGGAGGTCTTGATACGACATATGAGGGAAGTCTGCTGGTCGACCACAAAAAGGTTCAGGCACCTTCCAGAGAAATAGGATTTATTTTTCAGGATCACCGTCTGCTGCCATGGCTGAATGTAAAAGAAAATATACGATTCAGTCTGAAAAAAGAGCAGAAACAGGATGAAGATTATATTCAGAAATATATAGATCTGGTAGGCCTGCACGGATTTGAAAAGGCACTTCCGAAAGAACTGTCAGGAGGCATGGCACAGAGAGTTGTAATTGCCAGAGCACTGGCAAACAAGCCGAAATTACTTTTGCTGGACGAACCTTTTGGAGCTCTGGATGCGATCACCAGAATTAATCTGCAGGATCAGCTCCTTGATATCTGGGAGAAAGAACCAATCACCATGCTCCTTGTTACACATGATATTGATGAGGCTATTTATCTGGGAAATAAGGTGGTAGTTATGACTCCAAGACCTGGAAGAATCCGTAATATAAGAAAAATTAATCTTGGTTTTCCGCGCAGACGTACAGGCGAAAATTTTGCGGTAATAAAAGATGAACTCTATAAAGAATTTTTCAAAGAAGCAGAAATTCCATTTTCATATAGTATTTAATCACACTGCGGAGCAGTTATTTGATGTAGAGCCATGTAGCGAAGCGGATGCTTTTGTCCGATTGACTTGTCAGATAAGAACAGGAGATAAAGACTGGATACAGGAGGAAATATTATGACAGAAAAAGTATTGTCACCACAGGAAAACAGGATACAAAATGAGATTCAAAAAGGAAAGATAACATTTATAAGGCATAACAGAGCAGGTGACATTCTGAATGTGATAAGAAAACAGAAACCACAGATAGATATAGAAAGAGGTTTATATTTTACACGGTCTTTTCGTGAAACAGAAGGTGAACCGCTGAATGTACGGTGGGCGAAAGCACTTCTGTATTATGCAGGACATGCGACAGTCTATATTGATGATGATCAGTTGCTTGCAGGCCGTGCCGGAAAGCAGGGACGTTATGGAATTCTGTATCCGGAACTGGACGGAAATATTCTAGATACAGCAATGGAAAAACTGCCGACCAGAGAAAATTCTTCTTTTGATATTTCAAAGGAAGATGCCGAGATTGTACTCAGGGAAATTGCTCCTTACTGGAAGGGAAAAACATTTCATGAGGATCTGGCACGATCACTTCCAAAGGAAACGATAAAACTTACTTATAATAAAGACAGAGAACTTACATCAAGATATATAGTGAATGAAACGGCATCTTTTCGCTCTTCACTTCAGTGGGTACATGATTATGAAATTGTGTTGAAAAAGGGATTTCTGGGAATAAAGAAAGATGCCGAAATCCATCTTGCAGAACTGGATGAATACAGTCCAAGCGATAATATGGAGAAAAAGCCTTTCTGGGAATCTGTAAAGATTGTATGCGATGCGATTATCCTCTGGGCAAATCGCCATGGAGATCTTGCAGAAAGACTGGCAGAGACAGAAGCTGATAAAACAAGGAAAAAGGAACTTCTGAAACTTGCAGAAATCTGCCATCATGTTCCGGCGTATCCGGCGAGAAATTTTTATGAAGCAATGCAGGCTCAATGGTTTACACAGATGTTTTCACGTATTGAACAGAAAACAGGAACTATCATTTCAAATGGACGCATGGATCAGTATCTATATCCTTTTTATAAAAAAGATATAGAGAACGGAACCATTACAGAAGAAAAAGTTCTGGAACTCTTTGAGTGCATGTGGGTGTCAATGGCACAGTTTATTGACCTGTATCTTTCAGATACGGGAGAGGCATTTAATGAAGGATATGCACACTGGGAAGCAGTGACAATAGGTGGACAGACCAAAGAGGGAAGAGATGCAACGAATGAACTTACGTATCTGATCCTTCGTTCAAAGCGAGAGTTCCCGCTTAATTATCCGGATCTGGCTGCAAGAGTTCATCTGGGTAGTCCAAAGCGATATTTATATGAAATTGCTGAAACAATCAAGCAGGGAGAAGGTTTTCCGAAGCTGATCAATGATGAAGATGTAGTGCCGCTTCTGCTATCCAAAGGAGCTGTTTTTGAGGAAGCTTATGATTATAGTGTTTCCGGATGTGCGGAATGCCGTATGCCAAACAGAGATACTTACACAAGCCCGAATGCCTATATTAATTTTGCAGCAGCACTGGAAATGGTGATTTATAATGGAAAAATGCAGAAATATGGAGATGAGATACTGGGAATTGAAACAGGAGAATTTGAGGAATTTAAATCATTTGATGAAATCCTGGAAGCTTATTTAAAACAGCAGAGAAATTTCATTCGCCACGCTTTTATCCAGCAGTATGAAATCATACGTTTAAGGGCACAGCATTTTGCAACACCATTAGGGTCTTCACTTCATGCGCTGTGCAGAAAATATGCTATTGATCTGCATCAACCGGTGATACCGGAAGGAATTGATCTTGGATATTTTGAATTTATTGGATTTGCAACAGTAGTGGATTCTCTCAGTGCGATAAAGAAACTGGTATTTGAAGAACATCGTCTGACTCTGAAAGAAATCAAAGAAGCTGTATCACATAATTTTGAAGGCTATGAAACGGTTCGCCAGCTTCTTCTGCATGCGCCAAGCTACGGGAACAATGATCCGCAGGCAGATGAACTGGGAAGACTTCTTGACAGAGAAGCTCAGGAATTTACAGCGAAATACGGAAGTGAATTAAAAGTTCATATGGATCTCAGACTTGTTCCATTTACTTCACATGTTCCATTTGGAAAAGTTGTCGGTGCAACACCAAACGGAAGAAAAGCCTGGACACCTCTTTCAGATGGTTCCAGTGCCTCTCAGGGAGCAGATATTTATGGTCCTACAGAAGTACTTTTGTCAAATTATGCTACAAAGAATTATGACAGAAGGGATCATGCAGGACGTCTTATCAATATCAAACTGAGTCCTTCCTGTGTAAAAGGAAAAGAAGGAACAGAAAAACTGGTACATTTTATAGAAGCATGGAGAGATCTGAAACTCTGGCATATTCAGTTTAATGTTCTGAACAGTGAAACATTGAAGGAAGCACAGAAACATCCGGAAAATTACAGCAATCTGCTGGTAAGAATTGCAGGATACAGTGCGTACTTTACAGAACTGACAAAAGATCTTCAGGATGATATTATCTCAAGAACAGAGCATGAGTCTATATGAAAGAAATAAAAGCAAATGTATTTAATATTCAACATTATTCCCTGCACGATGGACCGGGAATACGAACAGTGATTTTCTTTAAAGGATGCCCATTAAGATGTCGTTGGTGCTGCAATCCGGAATCCCAGAAATTCAGACCTGAAATATTTTTTCAGGCTGAAAAATGTCTGGGAGCGGATACCTGCGGATATTGCAGGAACGTCTGTACAGAAAGTGCAATAGATACAGTTGAATCTTGTATCAGTGTGAATTTTGCAAGGTGTACAGGATGTCAGAAATGCAGTAAAGTATGTCCTGCGCGTGCATTGAAGGCAGAAGGAACATGGTACGGGACAGAAGAACTTCTGGATATCGCAGAAAAGGATCAGATATTTTACCACAGAAATAATGGTGGAATTACGGTCAGCGGTGGTGAGGTACTGGGGCAGCCGGAAGCACTTCTGGCATTGCTTAAGGGAGCAGAAAAGAGGCATATTCATATAGGAATAGAAACTTGTGGAAAGGGAAATTATGAGGTTCTATACGAAGCAATGCAATATCTGGATTTTCTTTATTATGATATAAAATCTATGGATTCAGAAAAACACAGGGAATACACTGGACAGGGAAATGAGGCGATTCTGGACAACATAAAGAAAATCTGTGAGGTATACCCTGATAAGCCAAAGCGAATCCGGACTCCGGTAATTCCGGGATTTAATGATTCAGAAGAAGAACTTCAGAAAATCAGAGAATTTATTCAGTCTCTGCCTGGAGCAGAACATGAATTTCTCCCGTATCATACTTTTGGTAAAGGAAAATATAAGATGCTTGGTCGAAAGTATGAAATGTGAGATTTTGTTAAGCGTGGATTGAGAAAAGAGTAAGAGATAATCCTTACAGAAATGCAAAAAAATTTTGTTTGACTTTTTAAAACGCAGGAAATATAATAATTGCAAACGAGTAGCAGGTGAGCGTAAATCCAGTTTCTTTGCTACTCGTTTTTGTTTTGTTAAAATATAATATTGACCATTAAAAAAGTGTGTAGCCTGTCAGCGTAAGTCCAGCTTATATGACAGGTTCACGCTTTTTTATTGGTGAAAAAGTGAAAAGGAGGAGTTAAAACAAAATGGCAGAAAGTAACAAGATGAAGAATATGCCGGTGAATAAGCTGATGATCCAGATGGGGATTCCGATGATCTTATCCATGGCATTGCAGGCGGTCTATAATATTGTAGACAGTGCATTTGTAGGAAATATGAAAGTGGGCAGCGAAGCAGCATTAAATGCCCTGACTCTGGTATTCCCGGTACAGATGCTTATGGTCGCAGTGGGAATTGGAACAGGTGTAGGAACGAATGCACTTCTTGCAAGAACTCTGGGTCAGGGAAACAATAAGAAAGCAGCAAAGGTAGCAGGAAACAGCTTGTTTATTGGTGTAATTATTTACGTGGTATGTCTATTGTTTGGTATTTTTGGAGTGAGAGCATATATTTCATCACAGACTGTAGATGCAGAAGTACTTGAAATGGGAGTCAGTTATCTGAGAATATGCTGTGTGATTTCTTTTGGAATTATATTCTTTTCCTTGTTTGAAAAATTACTTCAGGCAACAGGCCGGTCACTTTATTCCACAATCGGACAGGTTGTTGGAGCAGTTGTGAATATTATCCTTGATCCAATTATGATCTATGGTATCGGACCGGTTCCGGAAATGGGAGTAAAGGGTGCGGCCTATGCGACAGTAATTGGACAGATAGCGTCCGCAGTTTTATTGTTTATTTTCCATATGAGACTCAATAAAGAATTTGAACATGGAACGAAATACATGAAGCCGGATGCAGGCATCATAAAAGAAATCTATGCAATCGGACTTCCGGCAATCATTGCACAGGCATTAATGTCAATTATGGTTTATGTGATGAACCTGATCCTGAAGTTTAATCCGTCAGCACAGACTGCGTATGGTCTGTTCTATAAGGTTCAGCAGTTTGTTCTGTTCCTTGCTTTTGGACTGAGAGATGCGATTACTCCGATCATTGCATTTGCTTATGGAATGCGAAGCAAAAAGAGAATACGAATGTAAATGGATACCTTATTCCGAACCTTACTTATAAATCCGGTGAACAGATGGAGCAGCTTGGCAAGTACGGATTCTTACGCAGAGATTATCTGAAGAACCATAAAAATTCTCTGTATCAGGTCATGTTTCTGCAGGACAGCATTGGAGAACATCTTTTGGAAGTAGATAAGGCAGCCAGAGAACGAGAAGAAGTAATTCTGAAGCAGTTAGAAGAAAAAGAACCATTGCCAGACAAAGAAGCAGATCAAATGGCATGGGTGAGAGCTGCCAACCAGCACAGAGCGATTGCGGAAGAGATTATTCTCAAGGAATTGATTTATGTTTAAATGAAGGTGATGATGTTGTGGATTGCGACCTCATTATTGTGTGAGAATATGAAATAGCAGTAGGCAGAATGAGAAAAATAGGGTAAAATGGGAACATGGATTTTGGAAACTCATAAGAAATGATTGTGCGGTAAAGTAACTTGAAATGCCAGTTTGGCATTTCAAGTTATAGAGGAGATGGAATGACGGATCAAAAAGCAAAAGAAATGGAACCAGTGGAAACACAAACAGTTGAAATCATGCCACCGGACATTGAAAATCTGATTTATGTGGTAAGAAACAAACAAGTCATGGTGGATAGTGATCTGGCAATGCTTTATCAGGTAGAAACAAAAGCTTTAAATCGTGCAGTAAAAAGAAATATAAAACGATTTCCAGAAGATTTTTGTTTTCAGCTTTCAACAGAAGAAGCAGAATCTTTGAGGTGCCAATCTGGCACCTCAAAAATACAAGAGCCAGAAAAAAAGGATGGACGAGGCGGCAGACGTACATTGCCGTATGTATTTACAGAGCAGGGAATATCCATGCTGGCCAGTGTATTGCATAGTGAGGTGGCAATCAATGTAAGCATAGGTATTATGCGTGCATTTGTAGAAATGCGACGGTTTATAGCCAACAATGCACTTCTGTTTGAAAGGATTAGTAACGTTGAGTTAAAACAACTGGAATATCAGAAAAAGACAGATGAAAAACTGGAGCAGATTTTTGAGTACATATCAGATCATGAGGAGCCTAATCAAAAGATATTTTTTGATGGTCAGATATATGATGCATTCAGCTTATTGATAGGACTGATTCAGAAAGCAGAGACGGAAATTGTTCTGGTAGATGGATATGTGGATGTAGGAACATTAAATATTTTGTCCAAAAAGAAAGAAAATGTGTCGGTGACAGTTTATACACTGCAACGGACAAAATTATCTCAAACAGATGTAGATAACTTTAATGCACAGTATCCTAAACTGGATGTGAAGTACACAAGAGCATTTCATGATCGTTTTTTAATTCTTGATAAAACGAAAGCATATCATGTGGGTGCGTCTTTGAAGGATGCAGGTAAAAAATGCTTTGGAATTAATCTGATTGAAGATGCAGGTATTGTAAGGGATATTTTACAGAGATTAGAATTAGAAACAGAAGAATAGAAAATAAGTTATGCAGAGAAGGGCGTGAGTCATAAAAATATGGCTTGCGTCTTTTTCTGTCTGGAAAGGAAGTGAGATAGAATGGCACAGGTCTTTCGCGTAGAACGAAACAAGAATTTTACGGTAATGAGCAACCATCATTTCAAGAACAAAGATTTGTCATTAAAGGCAAAGGGACTGTTATCCCTGATGTTAAGTCTGCCAGAGGAGTGGAATTACAATATGCAGGGACTGGCATCTTTGAGCAGGGATGGAATTGATTCTGTCCGATCAGCAATTAAAGAACTGGAATATTACGGGTATGTGGAGCGAAATATGATCAGAAATGAATATGGGCTTTTTACGGATACGGAATATATTATCCGGGAGATTCCAATCGGGCATGAAAATGAGTAGTCCATATTGGAACATCAGTCCAACGGAAAATCCGATATGGGTACTTCAGCCCATCGGAAAACCAGTGTTGGAAAATCCAATATCGGTTTTTCCAAGGCAATCCTTAGACGAACGTGTACTGCAGCAGACATACGACACGGAAGATATATATGGTGATAAAAGAAAATTTTATTTACCATGTGATACAACCAAAGCAATTAGTATGACGCATGACGTAACAAAAACATACACTATTCCATATGCGGTTGATAATGAATCATTTGATCAGCTTCAGAGACTAATGCATATGATGGAAGGATATATTTCTGCTAAGCAGTTTTCATATGTATTTCCAGATGCATACAACGAGTTTCAGCTGAGTAAAATATATAAAGCGGCTAGAATGGCATATAGGAATGTTAGTAGTATGCCAATGAGCGTGGGCGTGGCCTTTGATTATATGGCTACCGATGATTTTGCTGAATGTTTTGAACCAGATGATTTCTTGTTGATAGTAAATCTTTTGGATGATGAGCTTACTTTAACACTTATAAAGGGTGAATATGATGATAATGTAGCACATGATATTCTTGATTATAAGGGCGTTGTATGGGAGAGACATCCTACAGCAACAATATCTGTAAAGAATAAGATAAGCGATCGGATAATAGACTGTCTAGAAAAAGCTGGCTGTGAAAAGGCACAAAAATTATATCAGTTGTTTGGATTGGAAGGATTAATCTCAGAAACCGAAAAGTTGTCAATGCTATTTGATGATGCTTCATGGTTTACAATCAGTGAAGAATTATCAGAAGCACTTCAAAATTTGGTATTCAATATTGACGATGAGATTAGTTCGTTTTTAATGAAACAGCAGGAAATAATTGGTGATTCACAGGTACATATACTTTCATTGGTTGAAAATCTGACTGGAAGAGATAATTTCATCCAGTTTATGGATAAGCGCAGTGCCTTATGCCTCATATTTCCTCTCATGGAATGCGCCACACAAAGGCCATGCACCTAACAGAAGCAGACGTAAACCCGATTTTTATCAGGGACTTTCTTGGCCATACTGATTTAAAAGTAACTGAGATTTACTCGAAAACCAGCATCAAGATGAAGAAAGCGGCACTTGATAAGATGAAATCTGGAAAGGACATCATCCCTGAAAAGCCTCTAAAGGACTGGACAGAAGACAAGTCTCTTTTGGACTGGCTTAATGGTCTGAAGCATTAATTATGGAAAGTTGTTCTGGCGGATACCTCTGTAAATATGCAGAACCGTCAGTGCAACTTGTCATAAGCTTTTTCTTTCCATAATAGATACGTGTTGTTTGAGTTGATGCATGTCCGAGTATTCTGGATACCAGTTCAAGGTCGACAGTACTCTGATATAAATCTGTCGCTCGAGTTCGACGGAACATATGCGGATGAACTTTTGGAGGAAGGTCTGGATGTTTATCTCGAACCGTATCGGCATATTTATTGATTATGCGTTCTACATTTCCTGGAGACATCTGATGTGGCTGCCCGTGTATGATTGTGTAAAACAGGTAATCCGTCATCAGAACAGCTTCCTCATGGTAATACTTCATATATTGTTGTATATGAGCAACAGTATTATCTGAAATTGATACGATGCGTTCCTTATCTCCCTTGCCATGAATTCTCAGGTAGGGTGTTGATTTCTGCAGATTAACATCTGATGTTTTCAGGTTTAAAAGTTCACTGAGCCTGATGGCAGAATCATACAGGATAACCATGATTGTTGTGTCTCTTATTCCGATTTTTGAATGATCCGGTGCTGAAAGGAGCGCTTTCAGACATTCCTCGGAAATGACCTCCTTAACCTTTTCAGGATTTTTCAGGAAAGGTACATGGGAAACTGCCAATGCAGTCTGCTGATAATCGATGGTTCCATCTGCTACATACCACAAGTAAGCTTTAATGGCGGCAAGCCTTTGGTTGCAGGTGGCTTTTTCATAACCTTCCTGTTGAAGGTATTCCATGAAAGAAAGCATGAAATCGCGTGTGCAGTCCTCGAATGAAAATCTTTTTAGAGATATTCCCTGATTGGTAACATATCTTCGGAAGATAGTAAGCGCATCACGGTAGGTCTTTATAGTGTGAGAACTCCGATTACATTGTTTTGGTAGATAGATATCCAGAAAATCCCGTGTTTTGGAAAAGAACAGATGATCATAATCAGTCTTTTTCATGATACACCTCCGGGATTACCCTTGAAGAGATCTTATCTTTTCTGCGTATGGTTTCAAAGATTTCCTGAACCTGATGGTAATAGTAATACGTCTCAACAGGTCCTTTGTGCCCCAGGTATCGGCTAAGGTATGGCATCATTACTTTCAGATCAATATCTGATTTCATCCATAGATTCATACGTTTTATAACATATGCATGACGGAGACTATGTACAGTTGGCTTTTTATCTGTCTGTTTTGAAAGTTCCGTTGCATTCCAGAATTCATTAAACTTACGATCTATCGAAGTTTTCGGGATATGTTGTTCCAGATATTTTCCCGGAAAGAACCACTCACTTTCAGGACATACAGCAGTCAACCACGCCTTGTACTGACTGCAAAGTTTCAGCATATCCTCTGACAGGTAGACTACACGGTCTTTGTTTCCTTTTGAATGGATAATGGTAATAACTCCATGAACAGTGTCAACGTTTTCGGTTTTCAAAGAGCAGGCTTCATTATTGCGTAAACCGCAACAGTAGATCATCCGAAACAGAACTTTATATTCTGTTGCCATTCGGTTAAAAGAATTAACAGTTGAGTGTGGATTATAAAAGTCAACCTGCTCAAAAAAAGCATGTATGTCAGTATCTTCCATAAGATAAGGGACATTCTTTTCTGCTTTTGGAAGGACATGTGGTATGTAACTGCTGATTCCAATCGCGTTTAGATAAACAGAAAATCCCCGTAACGCCTGTAATCGGTTATTTTGCGTGACTTTTGTTTTTAAATCCGATAAAGAAGCCCATTCTTGATACAGTTTTTTTGAAATAGAAGCTTCCTGTATCTTATTATCTGAGCAATACTGGTCAAACCGATACAGCCAGTATGCCGGATTGTCAAACATAAATCCTGCATTACGGCGTTCGGAAATATACTGTGTTATCAATTCAGAAAAACAGCTGTTGTATTCGTAGACTTTATGCATGGAAGGCACCTCCCTTCCATGAGATACCTGTCTCCTCTAAAGACAGAGGACATAAACGCATGCGCTCTTCATCTAAAGACAGATACTTATGAACGGTACCGTCAGTTGAATGTCCTAGTGAATCAGAAATAAGTTCAATTTTTGTACTCCCTCTCAGGAGTCCTGTAGCAAAAGTCCTTCTTGTAACATGAAAGCCTTTGTTTTCTGATTCCCTATCTGGAAGAAAGCGCATGAGCGCGGCTCTGCAGACACTCCGCTCCAGTTTATTGAAGGGAGCTTCATGCAGGATGAATACATATGGGCTTGAACTTACTGGTCTTGCATTGCTCAGATAGCGAAAGAGAACATTTCCCGTTCGCACTGGCATGGGCATTTCAAGTAGTTTTCCTGTTTTCTGCTGGATAATAGTAATACTTCTCTTTTTCCAGTTGATATCCTGAAAACGGATAGACACAATGTCTGAAGCCCGAAAACCCATAGTAAGACCTATGCACACGATTGCGTAATCACGTAATGCTTTGGGTGACAGTGTCTGGATATCAACCGACCATAAATCGCAGACTTCATCCTCTGTCAGTGTTTCTACAATACGATCTCTTGGTGCGGATTGCCTGGGAAGGGCTTTATATAGGAATGGACTTTCAACAAGCTTCTCGTCATAAAGATAAAGTAGAAAGCTTCTAATCCTACAGTTATAAGCAGCTTTCCCTTCCGCCGTGGAATGTCGATCCTGTTCGTTGAATTTCTGCAGAACCTGAGGTGTGACATCTGAAAATCTATTAATACCGATATCACATAGGAACCGGCAGAATCTTAAGTTGCTGGAACGCTGCATGGCAATCGTAGATTTTTCCCAGCCTTCCCTTTTCAGGAGTGAAAGATACTGTTTTAAAGGGACTAAACACCAGTCTGATAAGGACTCCAAAGTATCGACTGCGGCTGGATCGCCTGTAAATCCAGTATAAATTTCTCCGGTTGTGAGGAAAATCCAGAACTGACAGAGACTGCGCCTAGCCTGTTTCCAGTTTGTTCCAAGGAGCGGTTTGATCTGTTCAAACCATTTCCAAAGAATAACCTCATTTATTCCAAGATGATGCATGTCAAGAAAGATGTAGAGCAGAGATAAAATATGACGACTATACTTCATAACACTTCTGCCGTACTTTTTCGCACTGAGAGCGTCAAGAAACCGCTCTAATTCACTCAAAGTAATCTTACGCTGGTTCTCTTCACTTGCAATGATACTGGTATCGTTAAGACTAACAATCTGAGGAATCAGCAGCTTATTCAGTGCCATTGCTAATCCGTCACTGCATAATCCTTTTGAAGAACAGTAGCGCAGAAATACACGGATCTGATCTTCATAAACATCTTTTGACTTTGAAGACCGATGGTAATCATCAGCATGAAAAGTAAACAGAAGCTCGTAGTTTAACTGAGAGATACTGGTAATGGCGTGTTCCTGAAGATATTATAAAAATCTTGAGCAGGAAATCCGGTATCGGTCATCTCCAGATGCATGCTGGTCATTATTAATAAAATCATCCAGTTCTTCTTGCAGATCTGGAATAAGCATCGAATACGTTGATGCACGCGGTCCAAGATGATCTGGTGAAATAGTCCCAGATATGTAGATGTCTTCAAGTTGATAAATACAGTGCCTTCTGCACGTATACATCCTGTAAGTCCAAACATTCTGATTGTTTTCCAGCCACATCAATGCCTCTGATAAAGTAAACGCAGTGTGATTACTGGCGAGATATCCCTGGAGTTCTTTATAGCAAATGCGATGGGCACTTATGACAGATGCACTATAACCGTTTGCTTTTAAGAAGTCCATAATAAGATTTACGTTGATATCGTATTGATCCATAAAGAACCACCTCCTATATTTGATGGTTCCATTATGGAATGCTTTTCTCATTTTTTGTTATCCACATCTTTGGATGTGAAAAATCAGTTGTTAAGCTGTTTTCGGCAAAAGATGAGGATAAAAATAACCTGAGCATAAGCTGAGTTATCCGCATATGAAGATAACTCAGCGAAAACGCCATCCGGCCATTTACAGTCGGCCGCAAAAACTGGCTGTTTTGTGATACCCCGAATGGAGCCCAGGCCAGTGCTGTCGTATACACGATGGTAGAAATGGTAAAAGCAAATGGAGTAAACGTCTATCACTATCTGACTTATCTGCTTGAGAAACTTCCAAATGATAGGATGAGTGATGAAGAGTTGGAACTCCTGGCACCATGGAATGAAAACGTGAAAGCTGAAATCCAACGCCGTGCAGGCGACGGGAATCAATCATATGTGAATTGTCAAGGTGCTCCGGCTGCTGAAAAGTAGCCGGGTATTTTTCTATCAACGGCTGAAAATTAAGCGCTTACATTTATACAACATCATTTTTATTGATAGGTCAGATTCATAATGATCCCCTGAGGATAATCCCCATATTTTTCCCCAAACAGATTGATGCCGCCCACGTGGTTGGCGTCTTCTTTGACTTCAATCCGCAAAGTGATATAGGGGTTCTTTTCGATGTTCAGATCTTCCAGAGTGACTGTCTGCTTAATGAGAAGACCATCAATATAAGCGCCGTTATTTCTTACTGCAAAGGTTTTTAACATCCCGTACTGAGTGTTTCCATTGGGCCAGATCGGAGGGGTGAGCTTACCTCTTCTGGCGCCAAAATCACCGGGACAGTGGTACACGCCCACCTCCAGACCGTTTATGGATACGGTGATGTCCGAGGGCCAGTTCTCCAGAAAACCAGGCGCTTCGGAGCACATTTCCATACAGAAGGACAGTTCTTTCAGCGGGATAAGGGGATTATAAAGGTTGGGGAAACGGTATTCAATATATCCGGAACAAAACCAGATTAACTGGGCATTGGTTCTTTTGGGAGAGTAAAAGGTAATGTTGGTGTCGCACACATCAATCATTCCATGTTCGTCTGCAAGACCACAGGTGGGATTGACCTGACAGTCGGTATAATTTCCTATGGGCATTTGGATAGACATGGTTTTATTTTCGGAATCGGTATCTGCATCAAAGGTGTCCAGATGGAGGGACTGTATGCTGCAAATGCAGACACGCATGGCTCCGTGTACTCCCGGCTGACTCTCAGTTACCACAAGCTGAGCTTCTTCCAGGGTTTTGATATGCAGAGCAGTAGAAGACAAAGGGATATTCAGGAGGGTAGAAATTTCCTGGAGAGAACGGGAAGTATTTTTTAACATATCTAAAATTTTGAGACGTACTGGGGAGGATAAAGCCTTCCCTATTTTTGTGATTTTTTTCTGGTGTTCCGGATTGCTGAGATGAAGATAAAGGTTACGTTCTCCAATAATCCGGACGGCTCGTTTTTCTTTTCCAGCCATATAAGGAGTCTCCTTTCCTACAATATTTTTAAGTTTCCTTATTTGTTATGATAACATTTATTACATAAATTGTAAAGTAAATATGCAGGTATCACAATTGAAAATGGATAAAATGTTATATAATGCTGAAAATACAAGGGATGACAAAATGGATATTGTAAAAAACGTCAAAATGGTATAACATAAATATTGTAATAAATGAACGGCGCCAAAAAAATTTAAGAAAAGGTATAGAAGGAAACAAACATGAAAAAAAGAACAGCGTTATTTATGGCAGCAGCAATGGCAGTAACATCTCTTGGTATGGGAACTACCGTATATGCAGAAGAGGGAGAGAAGGTTCTGGATGGAAAAACGGTAGGTTTTGCACAGACAGACAGTATGTCTGCATGGAGAACGACAGAAACTGACAGCATTAAAGAGTATGTGGAAAATGCAGGCGGAGAATTTATTGTAAAAGATGCAGGTGGAGATATTGCAACTCAGGAATCTGATATCCGTGACCTGGTGGCCGCAGGAGTGGATTATCTGGTGGTAGCACCTTTGGAGGACAATGGTCTTCAGGGCGCTCTGGAAGAGGCAATGGCAAATGAGATTCCAGTGATCTTAGTAGACCGTTCTATTGAAGGAGAAGCAGGAACCCATTATACAACCGCTATCATGTCTGACTTCGTATGGGAAGGTGAACAGTGTGCAAAAGCATTAATGGAAGCGCTTCCTGATGGTGGAAAAGTTGTGATTATCAATGGCGGATATGATTCCTCCACATCTACAGACAGACAGGATGGATTTGTAAATGCTCTGGATACCGAAAAATACGAAATCGTTGCAGAGCAGGACGGCGAATGGCTGATGGATAAAGCTCAGGCAGTTATGGAAAACATTCTGCAGGCGCAGGGCGGCGAAAATATTGACGCGGTATTCTGTGTAACAGACGATATGGTACAGGGCGCTATGAATGCCATTGATGCAGCAGGATTAAAACCAGGTGAAGACATTCTTACCCTTGGAATCGACGGAACAAGAGCTGCTTTTGAAGCAATCGAAGAAGGAAGACAGCTTGCATCCTGTACCTGTACTCCATACTTCGGAGAAATTGTACTGGATACCATTACCAAGCTGGAAAATGGCGAGGAAATTCCAGAAGCAATCACCAATACAGATACACTTTATACAAAAGAAAATGTGGATGTAGAAATTGGTTTCTAAACCTTGAATCAGAGAACTGGAACAGGAAACCTGGGAAAAATCAGAATAGTCAGATTTGGAGACAGGTATTGAGGGACATGTAGAAAAGAGGCTGCTTGTGGAATCTTTCGGATTTTGCAAACAGCCTCATCTGAAGAAAAGGAGAGTTTTATGAGAGAAGCGTTACTGGAAATCAAAGGACTGGAGAAAACCTTTCCCGGTGTCCGCGCGCTGAAAGGTGTGCAGCTGACCGTTAATAAAGGGGAAGTACATGCGCTTATGGGGGAAAACGGCGCAGGAAAGTCCACTTTGATTAAAGTGTTGACAGGAATTTATCAGAAAAATGGCGGAACCATCCGTTTCGATGGAGAAGAAATTGATGCAAAAACGCCCATTGAAGCAAATGAAAAAGGAATTTCTACGATTTATCAGGAATTGAATCTGGTTCCATATCAGACCGTATATGAAAATCTGTTCCTTGGAAGAGAACCAAGAAACAAATGGAAAGGGATCGACCGAAAAAAGATGATATCTGAGGCGGACCGGATTTTGAGCGAATTGGGAATCAAAGTTGATGTAACCAAGCCTTTAAAGGGATTTTCAACAGCAATTCAGCAGATGGTTGCCATTGCCAGAGCTGTGAGTATTCAGGCAAAGCTGGTAATTATGGATGAACCTACCTCTTCTCTGGATAAAAATGAGGTGCAGGTTTTATTCCGGATTATCCGACAGTTAAAGGAAAAGGGAATCAGCGTAATTTTTATCAGCCACAAGCTGGATGAAATTTTTGAAATCTGTGATCGTCTCACCGTATTTAAAGATGGAGAATATGTGGGCGATTATGATATAGAGGAGTTGGATCAGTTTAAACTGATTTCCCTGATGGTGGGAAAAGATACGGTAACATTGGAGCGCACAAAACAGGGATATGATTTTGCCCAGGCAAAAGCGATTGTAAATATGGAGAATATTCATCAGGGTATGCGTTTAAACGGTCTGGATGTGGAGATTCGTCAGGGTGAAGTCGTGGGACTGGCCGGACTTCTGGGTTCTGGAAGAACAGAACTGGCGCAGGTTTTATTCGGAATGAATCCTCCCAGCGAAGGAGAGGTTTTCTGGTGGGGAGAACCGGCAAAAATCCATACCCCATCTGATGCCATCAAAACAGGAATGGGATTTTGTACAGAAGACAGAAAAGTGGAGGGAATCATTCCTCATCTTTCTGTAAAAGAAAACATTACCGTTGCGCTTCTTCCAAAGCTGAATTCCATGGGCTTTGTAAAGAAGAAAGAGCAGGATGAGATTGTCAAGAAATACATTGAAAGACTGAAAATCAAAACACCTTCACCAGAGCAGGCCATCTGTAACCTTAGCGGAGGAAATCAGCAGAAGGTACTTTTGGCAAGATGGATGTGTATGAATCCGAAACTGATGATTCTGGATGAGCCCACGCGAGGAATTGACGTTGGCGCAAAGGCTGAAATTGAGCAGCTGATTCAGGAATTATCACAGAGCGGAATTTCTGTATTAATGATTTCATCTGAGATTGCAGAGTTAGAGCGTAACTGTGACAGAATCATTGTCATGAGAGATGGAAAAGTGGCAGGAGAAGTAATCGATCAGGACATTAACCAGAATAAGATTATGGAACTGATTGCAAAAGGCAGTGAAAGTGAGGGAAAGAAACATGAATAAAACAAAACAGGATTATCTGCAGCTTGTGAAACAGTACAGTGCAGTTGCCATGCTTCTGTTTTTTGTAGTGTTGAACTCGCTGTTTACACCAAACTTCTTTCGGATGGGTACCTTAAATAATATTATTACGCAGATCTGTCCCACTATTCTTTGTGGTATGGGTATGACTTTGGTGATTTCCACTGGGGGAATTGACATTTCCGTTGGCTCAGTTATGGCTCTTGCCGGAGTTATGACTGCAAAATTTATGCCGGAGACAGGCCTGTTTCCAGCTATGCTTCTGGCGATTGCAGCCTCTGTTTTTGTGGGATGCATCGCAGGCTTTTTTGTAGGCGTTCTGGAACTGCAGGCAATGGTTATTACCCTTGGTCTGATGCTGGGAGTGCGAGGCGTTGCTCAGGTCTTATGTGATGGACGTGATATCTATTTCAATAAGCTGGGAGATGTGGGAAAACAGTTAGGACTCTGGGGAACATATAAGATCGGCGGCGTGGTTCCGGTTCAGATCATCCCCATTCTGATTTTTGTGATTGCAGTCTGGGTTCTTGTGGAAAAAACAGTGCTTGGAAGGCAGATCCAGGCGGTTGGAGATAATATCAAATCCAGCGCCCTGGCAGGAATCCATACTTCAAGAGTAATGATGTTTGTATATGGTTTCAGCGCATTTTGCGCGGCGTTTGCAGGAATTTTCCAGGCGGCGAAGGTTTCTGTGGCAGCAGGAAGTTCTTTAGGTCAGCTGGCAGAACTGGATGCCATTGCAGCTGTTGTAATTGGCGGTACTCCCATGAGCGGAGGAAAAGCACATGTGATCGGAACCGTGATTGGTGCATTGATTATGCAGATGATTACGCTGACTTGTGTTATGAATAATATTCCGGATCAGTATGCACAGGTATTTAAGGCGCTTATTATTGTATTTGCTGTATTTATTCAGCGTGAACAGGCGAAATAGGAGGTGCAGAAATGAAAACAGTGAAAAAAATATATAATTCTTTTTATTCCAAAAGCACGATCCTGGCCTTTGTATTGCTGGTTGTTTTTTCCAGTATTGTTTTTCGTGACAGAGGATTTTTGTCTGCAGCAAATATCATCAACATTTTGATGAAAGCAGCAAAGAACGGTGGATTTCTGGCACTTGGTATGACCTTTGTGATTCTCTGCGGAGAGATTGATCTTTCCGTCGGCGCAGTTTTTGCTCTAAGCGGTGTTGTCATGGGTCTGGTTGGACAGGTGAATCCCCTTCTTGGAATTTTGTGTGGCCTTCTTGTGGGTGTGGTTTCCGGATGGCTCATTGGATTTATGGTTACCAAGATGCGGATTTCTTCCTGGATTGCCTCTCTTGCCATGCTGTTTGCCCTTCGTGGAACCATATTGATTGTGGCGAAGAGATCCGTATCCATTGAAGATGGTATAATGCGGTTTGCAAATCTGAAATTTATCAAAGGTGTGATTCCAGGCGCAAAGAGTGGAATTTCTATTCTGATTCCTCTTTTGTTCCTTGTAACTTTCCTTTGTATGTATCTCGCCAGAAATACACGATTTGGTATGGGGATGTACGCAGTAGGAGGAAATGGAGAAGCTGCCAGAATGATGGGAGTGGATGTGGATCGGATTAAAAGAAAAGCGTTTGTCTGCTGTGGCCTGATCGCTGCTTTTTCCGGAGTGCTTCTTGCTTCCAGCAGTGGAAGTGCAACCTTGAGCGCTGGTAATGTATATGAAACATATGCCATTGCTATGTGTGCCATTGGCGGTGTGAAGCTTTCCGGCGGGGAAGGAAAATTCTCCGGTGCTTTCTTTGGTATTATGATCTACTTTATTATTAATACCATATTTACATATCTGCCTACAGATATCTTTACTGTTCACTGGCAGTCCATTATCATGGGTATTCTGGTGCTTGTATCTGTTGGTGTGCAGTCAGAAAAATTTCAGAAGTTTAAAATAGGAAAAAAGAAGCAGGTGGAATAATATGATACAATTGCATACGCGATGGAGCGATTCCGTTAATAAAGACAATGTATGGAAAGAATATCCTCGTCCCAACATGGTGAGAGACAGCTATTTTAATTTGAACGGGGAATGGGAGTATTGTATCAGCCAGTCAAAAAAAACAGCTGGTTATGATGGAAAGATACTGGTTCCTTTTTCTCCGGAAGCTATGCTGTCCGGTGTGGAAAAAATTGTAATGCCAGAAGATTATCTTCATTATAAGAAGGTATTTGTTCTTCCGGAAGGATTTGTAAAAGAACGTGTGCTTCTCCATTTCGGCGCTGTGGATCAGGAGTGCGAAGTATACCTCAACGAAACATATTTGGGAGAACATAAGGGAGGATATCTGCCGTTTTCTTTTGATGTGACAGAAAAATTGAAGGATGGTAAGAACGAACTTACCCTGTGTGTCTGTGACAGGACTGAAAAATCTCCTCATGCAAGAGGAAAGCAAAAACTGGTCAAAAAAGGAAAGTATGGTTCTCTTTTCTATACGCCGCAAAGTGGAATCTGGAAAACGGTATGGATGGAAAGTGTAAGCAGTGCGTATATAGAAGCTGTGAAGATTACACCGGAATTTGATGAAGAACAGGTAAAAATCCGCGTAATGGCAGAGGGATTAAAAGATACCCAAACAAAAGAAGTTCAGATTCAGATTTATGACGGGGAACAACTGGTATCCCAGATGTCTGGAGTTAATAACAAAACCATCCGTGTTCCTATGAAAAATTTCCGCGCATGGTCTCCGGAAGATCCCCATCTTTATGATGTGGTAATCAAAATGGGCGGCGATATGGTAAAATCCTATTTTGGAATGCGTAAAGTATCTGTGGGAAGGGATAAAAAAGGAATTTTAAGATTTTATTTGAATAATAAGCCCTTTTTCTTTAACGGGATTCTGGATCAGGGATACTGGCCAGATGGTTTGCTGACCCCTCCCTGTGATGAGGCGCTTCTTTATGATATAAAGAAGCTGAAGGAGATGGGATATAACACCATCCGAAAGCATATCAAAATAGAACCGGAGCGCTTCTATTATCATTGTGACCGTCTGGGCATGATGGTATGGCAGGATATGCCCAATGGAGGCGGGGATTATAACATGATCTTTGTGACATATCTAACCAATGCCTTTGACTGGTTTGCAAGGGGGATTAAAGACCATCATTACTCCTGGTTTAAACGAGAAGATAAAGAGGGACGCAGACAGTATTATAAAGATCTGACAGGAATGATTCGTCATCTTTATAATTATCCCAGTATTGCTGTATGGGTGCCGTTTAATGAGGGATGGGGACAGTTTGATGCAAATAAAGCAACAGAACTGATTCGGAAAAAAGATCCCACTCGTCTGGTGAATGAGGCTTGTGGCTGGTTTGACCAAAAGGGTGGAGATATGTACAGCATCCATAATTACGTGAGAAAGCTCAAAGTAAAACCACAGGATCGAGTAGTAGCATTGACAGAATATGGGGGCTACGCATATCCGGTAAAAGAGCATATGGCATGTGAGAAAGAGTTTGGGTATAAACATTACCATTCAAAAGAAGAACTGACTGCAAATTACAGGAGGTTATGGGAAGAAGAAATTTATCCGAACCTGGAACATGGCTTGTGCAGTGCCATATATACACAAACCAGTGATATTGAAGAAGAAATTAATGGTTTAATGACCTATGACCGGGAAATAGATAAACTGATTCTGGAAGAGGTGCAGGCATTGAATCAAAGATTATATCGGGAATTTGATAATCTTACTTGAAATAAGACTGCCGCAATCCCACTGGCTTTAGAAGATGGGGCACAACATAGCTGATGAACCCACATGTTCCACAAAAACTGCCAGGTGTAAAAAAGAAACCTGGCAGCTTTTGTGCCAGTGTCATAAGAAACAGGAGACTTCTGTTTGTCTTGGAATTATATAGAAGAAACAGTTCAAAAAAACGTAAATTTATGCGTTTTCAATATTTTAGAAAAAACTTGAAAAAAGGTGTTGACAGCTGGAGAAAAATGAGTTATATTAGTCTGGCTGTCAAGGAGAATTGCTTCTCAAACAGAAACAATTCAAATTTATTTCAGAAAAAATAAAAAAGTAGTTGACAAATAACTGATTACATGATAAAGTAATTAAGCTGTCAGAGCAATAGCTGAGACAAACACAGCGCTTCGAAAAAAAGTCAAAAAAACTTGAAAAAAGTTCTTGACAAACTCGAAAAGATGTGTTAATCTAAATAGAATGTCGCAAAGACAGGAACCTTGATAACTAAACAGTGAAACACATACGATTCTCGAAAATTCTTTTACACACAGAGCACTTAACGAGGCGAAGCCAAGTTTAGTGCGAGTGCGGTCCGAAGGAACTTAATGAAAACGAGTGCTTGCACGAAGTTTGAATTTAGTGAATCGGACTTCATTATAAACGAACGGTTCGAAGAACCAAAAACAGTAAAAACGCGAGAGATAACTAAGCTAGTTGGTTGTCTTGAGCAAATCAAACACTTCACGAGCTTATGGCTCGTTCGGTGATGAGCAATTAAGCTGATGCGAGCATCGCTGAATTGCATACACACTTTATCAGAGAGTTTGATCCTGGCTCAGGATGAACGCTGGCGGCGTGCTTAACAC
>ERZ1106969.161-NODE-161-length-78873-cov-5.956863_pt1 | contig 78873 bp, 65 predicted proteins | sample MGYA00403685_ERZ1106969 | MGnify/ENA primary metagenome ERZ1106969 (study PRJEB35170, sample SAMEA104062416) | human gut metagenome | biome: human gut; feature: human-associated habitat; material: faeces | place: Denmark | collected 2012-05-18 ...
TGGGTGTAGTGGGGGGGGGTAGGTTCAGCTTTAGTTCCAAATGGAAGTTTATGTAAGTGTGTGGATTATCGTAATGCTTTGTCTTTGTATTTGGCAATTTCTTCCAGGTACTTCTGTCCTAACTTGCTAATCGTGGTTCCTTTTCTTGCAAGGTAGCCGATGGTCATGACCTCGTCGGAGTCTAGCTTCACGGCGCAGTAGTCGGAGCCGTTTAGTTCTTCGCAGATGATTCCGGAGCAGAGAGTGTAGCCGTTGAGACCTACCATTAGGTTCAGGAGGGTGGCACGGTCGTTGGCTTTGATGAGGCGTTTGTATTCGTAGGTGCTCAGGACTTCTTCGGCGAAGTAGAAGGAGTTGTAGGTGCCTTGCTCGAAGGAGAGGCAAGGGTATTCGCGAAGGTCTTCCAGGGTGATCAGGTAGCGGTCAGCAAGGGGATGGCCTTTCCACATGTAGACGTAGATGCTGCACTCCAGGATTGGGTGGAATTCCAGGTTGAATTCGTGAAAAAGTTTCTCCAGGACTTTGTGGTTGAAGTCGTTCAGGTAAAGGATGCCGATCTCGCTTTTGAAATCTTTTACGTCGGTGATGATGTCGTAGGTGCGGGTTTCGTGGACAGCGAATTCGTATTCGTCCATTCCGAACTGCTTCACCATTTCCACGAAGGCGTTAACCGCGAAGGTATAGTGCTGCATGGAGACGCTGAATTTCTTCTTGGTATGTTCTTTGGAAACGTATTTGGATTCGATCAGTTCGTATTGCTCTACCACCTGGCGGGCGTAGCCCAGGAATTCCTCTCCCTCTGGGGTGACGGAAATTCCACGGTTGGTCCTGCGAAAAAGCTCTACTCCGATTTCCTCCTCCAGTTCACGGATTGCTGAGGATAAACTGGGCTGTGATATAAAAAGATTCCGGGCAGCTTCATTCATGGAATTGGAATTTGCCACCGTAATCGCGTAACGAAGTTGTGCCAGAGTCATATGGATTCCTCTTTTCTGTATTGTATTTTCAAACTAGCTTTTACATATATATCTAAAAATGCACAGATAAATTTTAAGCGAATATCATTATTTGGAATGAAAACAGTCTTTTCTGCATAATGATACCCCAGATACCCCAAATGAATCAACAATGTCAACACATCATCTTTAATTCTGAAAGTTATCATATCGTTGGTAAAAATTCCTGTATTTACTGGTACTGCTTCTCCTGCAATCATTCTCAGAACATCATCCCGGAGTCCTTCAAAATTCATATCAATATAAATCTGCAATGCCTCAAAAGTCTCTGTCTGATTCCAATAATTTCCCAGCTTTCCAAGGCGCATGCAGCTCACAACCGACTTCGGGCTGTATACAGATTCTACTTCTTCGAAAGAATAACCATCATACCAGTTTTTGATCTCATTAATATCCATCTGATACTTCTGGCAAAGTGCTTCTACTTCTTTTTCTGTAAAACCTACATATTCAGCCAATGGGCCTGGATCAATCATGGAAAATTCATCGAACATATTCAGTGCACTGTGGGTTCCGTATTTCTTTATTGGCAAAATTCCCGTCATATAGGCAAGATAAATGTATTCTTTATCCTTAAGCAGATCACGCAGAAAATCAAGGTAAATCTCCTGCGCAGCCTTATCATGTTTGAACTCCCGGAAAATACAATCCCACTCGTCAATGATAACTATAAAAAGGCACTCACTTTCTGCAAAAATATCCTGCATAGTTTCCGCCAGATCATTTTCGTCATATAATTCCACATCAGGGTACTGTTTCTTCAATTCGCGGATTACTTTGCCTTCTACTCTCTCCAACAATTCCTTCACATTTGAACTTCTGCTCAAAAATTCCTGCATATTCAGAAAAATGGTATCGTATTTATTCAAATGTTCCTCAAAGTTTTCATCCTTGGCAATTTCCAAACTGGAAAAGAGTTCTCTGGAATCACAGCCCTTACTGTAATAAGCCGTAAGCATATCTGCTGCCATAGACTTTCCAAAACGCCTTGGTCTGCTGACACATACACAGGACTGCAGCGTATCGACAATACTATTTGTATATTTTATTAATCCTGTTTTATCCACGTAAATATCCGAATTCACCGCTCTTTTGAATTTATTATTCCCCGGATTCAGGTAGATTCCCATAAGCCAGCCGTCCTTTCTGCGATTTTGCGTTACCAATGAACAATAACAATTTTCTTCTATATTAACACAGCACTGCGATTTATTCCACTGAGGATTTTTGCCAGTCTTTAATACGAAAAAAGGTGTCTGACTAAAAAAGCCAAACACCACATTTCTACAGTCCGAGAATGGTATACAGCCTGACACCTTTTTGAAAAAAGCTTTCAGCCGCATCCCTCCTCTTATTCTGTATAACTATTGCCGTTCTCATCACTCCAGCTTCCGTCGCCGTTGTCAATATAACCAGTGCCATTATCATCCATATAGTAATAATCTCCATTAGTTGTTTCTGTAACTGTCACACTGTTTCCATTGGCATCCTGTAATACATGCTGCTCTAACTCGGCACCAAAATAATGGGTACTGTCATTTAAGGACTGATAGGTCTTTCCATTTTCATCTGTAAAATAGACATCATCATCGGTGCTGTATTCCATACCATCAGCATCTACATATTCGCAGTCATAATTTTTGTAAATTGTTCTTTCCACAGAAACTGTATTTCCATCACTATCATACAGGGTGATTGTTGTGGTGGAAAGAATATCGGATGCATCATCTGTTGGGGCAGTTGTGGTATTACTTGTCGTACCAGCTGTGGCATTACCTGCTGTACTAGCTGTGGTATTACCTGCTGTGCCAGCTGTGGTATTACCTGCTGCGCCAGCTGTGGCATTACCTGCTGTGCCAGCTGTGGTATTACTTGCTGTGCTATTTGCGGTATTACCTGCTGCACCACTTGTAGTATTACTTGCCGTACCAGTGGAACTTGCAGTATTTGATCCCTTCGTGGATGAAGAAGCCTTTTTATTTGAAGATACCATATTTGCAGCAGAATTAGAGGCGGAATTTCCGGTATTTTCTAAAGTTCCAGCTGAACAACCACTTAATGTCACCGCCGCCATAAGTGCTATCATTTTAACCATTTTTATTTTCATGGTAAAATCCCCTTTCATTTTCTACTTTTGTAGAAGTTGGTTATATACTACATCTGTAGAAGTTAAATGTCAATCACTTTTTTCTACAATTGTAGAATTGTTTAGGTTTTACTTCTGATATTCTTAATTCCAGACTACGCCCCAAAATCATTCCCACAATTTACATTCCCAAATTGTGAAACCCTCATCCAGGCAAAAACAGGAAGGATGCAACTCGCCAAGAATTGCATCCTTCCTGTTTTAAAACTATTTGTTTTACAACTATTTCTTTTACAACAAGCCTTTTATACTTCATATCCGGCAAAAAAATTTTATCACAACCAAGAATATTACTCAAACTCTTCCTCGGATTCCTCACCGTTCTCCCCACCCATCCGCACACGGATTCCGTTGATCTCTACGTCTTCCATAGGAATCACCAGACACTTGCGGCCGTCAATGATCCTGGTCTCCACCAGTTCCACTTTATCTGGTTCTACATGGATCACTACATCCGGCGTTTTGATCTCGAACTTACGAGTGTTGGTGATGTTGGACGCTACCATGGTGGCTTTTTCCCCAGCAACAGCCTCATACTGGTTATCAAAGGTTTCCAGTTTTTCGTCTTCTACACCACAGTCCTCAAAGAGACGTTTCACCTCAGACTGGGTGAGCACAACCGGGTCTGGAGAATCTTTCTGGGCTTCGATGATCTCATTCAACTTCTCATGGATTCCTATAACGGTGTCATACTGACAGTCGTCCCCAAGGGTTTCCTCTACAAGCATATTGAAGGAATCACGCTGTCCGCCTGCGGAAAGCGGAGCAGTACAGCCAAACACTTCATCCACAAAAATATCGTGAAGCTGCTCTGCATTCTTAGAATAGTAGAGCATGCCGTGGATGTCTGTGCTTCTGTCATTAAATAACGGGAAAAGGAAGCCGTTCTCTGGCATTTCCACGATCCAGTCACGGATACGGTCCTGGATCAGATTTGCCTCCGCATTGTAGCAAAGACCTGCCTTAGACAGCTTCACCGGACAGATACTGCAAAGAAGGTGCTCATAAATCTCTTCAGAAGCATCATCCATATCGATTCCATCTGAAGTTCTTCCCGGGATATCGTACACAGCGTGTACCAGGATTATGTAGTAATTTTCCGGATAATCGTAATTTTCGATAATTTTGTCATAAAAGCTCTCAATTAAAGCGTCATCCTTCAGTTTACTGGCGCGGAGCTTCATGAGGAATTCGTGTTTGCCACCCTCTTTTTCCTCTGCCAGAGGGAATTCCATATTCATCAGGTTCTTTCCAAGAGTACCAGAAAGGGTTTTCTTGAATATTTCAAAATATTTGAACATTTCTTCCTCGGAGAGGGAAAGGAACGCTTCTTTCAGTTCTGTTTTTTTATTCTTTTCAGCATCCACATAGCATCCACAAATTCTGGTAATGTTGCAATTGGCTGGTGTCAGCTGTTTCTTGATTTCAGAAATTTCTTTTTTGTTCATTTATATATGTCCTCCAGTATTCCAGAAAATATGTTTTCAAAACCGATATCCCATCTCTGATATGAATTGAGTCTGTTGCCTTGCGCTCCATCCATAAAGATTCTCTGAAAGTATTATCAGCTCCATAATTTCAGCTTTTTTATTTTAGCTTAACACTCCAGAAAATTTCAAGACTTACTTACAGAAACAATAAATCATGATTAATGGTCGTATAAAATAACTCCTTAAACTTCTCCATATCCCGTGTCTGTCCCAGCGCCCACATCATTTTCGTCACAGACGCCTCCAGCGTCATATCATACGACTCCAGCACCGGGAACCGTTCCTTGATGACCTTTCCAACCTGATAAACTTCCATGTCGCTTCCCTCATGGGTAACCTGGGTCGCCATGCACACAGGCTTGCCAGCTTCAATCCAATGCGCGATCGCATCTATAAAATTATCATTTTCGTAATGAGGCAGACCGCCTACGCCGAAGGATTCAATGATCAGTCCGGAATAAGAGGGAAAAAGAGCATCCAATACTTTCCCGTCAATCCCCGGAATCAATTTGAGCAGAAAAATCTTCTGATTCATCTCATGATAAAACACCAGTGGCTTGGTGGACTGGTCTTTGTCATCAATATAAAAAATAATCTTCTGATCGTGAATGGATGCAATATCCGGATAATTAATACTGGAAAAGGCATTGTAACTTTTGGAAAATTCCTTCTTTGCTCTGGTTCCTGCGATCACTTTTCCCCCAAACACAATGGAAATTCCATGAGCGCGGTCGTGAGAGGCAAAGCGGAGACTGTCCAGAAGATTGGAACGTGCATCTGTAATTGCCAGGTCAATAGGTTTCTGGGCACCGGTAATCACGATAGGTCTGCGGTTATTCTGGATCAGATAAGACAAAGCAGCAGCTGTATATGCCATAGTGTCCGTTCCATGGCAAAGCACAAAGCCATCATAAAATTCATATTTGGATTCGATCAGTCTGGCCAGCTTCAGCCAATGGTCTGCACACACATTGGTACTGTCCAGGGCAAAAGGCTGAACGGTATCAATGGTGCAGAATTCCCGGGCTTCAGGAATATATTCCAACAGCTCATCTGCGGAAATCTGCGGTGCCAGCCCCTCTGCTGTATATTTGGAAGCAATGGTTCCCCCGGTTGCAATAAGAAGTATCTTTTTCATGTTGTCCCCCTGTGTAATTGTTATCCACATGTTCAATCTGCTGTACCTGCATTTTCTGAAACCTTACTTTGTAGCGAAAAGCTTTTTTCATAAGTATTTTACTTTGTATAGACAAAGGGCCCGCCCGAATCACCCCAGGCAGGCTCTTTTATCATTTTCTCCACTTTATATAATCTCAATTCTTTCAGAAAACATTTTGCAATACATACGATACAACAAGTTTCGATCTTTATCTCACTTTTAGTTCTCCTCAGTTGTCTCTTCTGCAGTATCCTCTGCGTTCTCCTCAGAATCAGCGCTCTCGCTGCTGTCCTCGGCCTTGCTGTCTGCACTGTCCTCTTCTGCAGTCTCGTCTGTACTGTCAGCGCTGTCTGTGGTATCAGCTTCCTCTGCGCTGTCGCTCTTTGCAGCATCTGTCTCAGCAGTATCAGCATCCTCGTCCTCATCTGCTGCCTCGGCATCCTCAGAAGTAGTATCCTCGGTAGCATCTGTTGTATCAGCTGCTGCATCTTCACTTGTATCCGCTGTAGTCTCCTTAATTGTAAAGCTGTGCTCATCTGTAATTGTCAAAGTAGAAAGCACCTTATCATTTACAGTAATATCAGCATCATCCAGCCATTTCTGAGTTGTCTCGGAATAGTATTCGCTGCGCTTGGTGTTCTCAAGGGACTCTTTCTTGGAAGCGGTTGCATCCTCGTCTTTTACTTTGTCCATCCGAAGTACATATACGCTGCTATCAGTCTCAACCAGCTCGTCGTAAACCTCTCCATCCTTCAGAGTTCTCAGCGCTTCTACAACAGCGTCATCATAAGAATTGGAAATATCCTCATCATCACTGTCATTTGTGAAAATAGTTCCGGTCAGTCCGCTGTAAGTATCATCAACAGCCTTGGCTGTCTCGCCCATGTCTGCTGTCGGATCCTCTTTCATCTTATCCAGGATCTCCTGTGCCTGCTCCTTGCGGGTAGCAATATCATCATCGGTAAGGTCATCTCCACTGATGGAAATACTTACATAGCTGAAAGAAGACTGCTGTGCCTCCTCATCCGTTATGTTAACCTCAGCCTCGTTGCGGATCGGATCGTAAATTCTCTGACGATAAGTCTCAAGCTCCAGAAGAGTCTTAACCTGATCTTCGGAAACAGCAAGCTCCTTCAGAGTGTCCTCGTCATTGTCCTGCATAAACTGTGCTGCTGCATCTGCAATAGCAGTCTCATCATCAGAAGTAACCTCAACGCCATAGTCTGCTGCCTTCTCCTTCATGATGTACATCAGCTCAACCTGCTCCAGGAACTGTCCTACAGCCTGCTCACCGTACGTAGTACCAGCATCCTCATCTACTACCTGGCTCCAGATATTTCCTGCACTTCCCATAAAGCTCTTATACATGGCAACGGTCTGTGCCTGTGACTCACGTGCATACAGACTTACAACACCCATAGGAATGTCTGTGCCATCTACAGTCGCAACGGTTTTCTCTCCATCTATAGACTTACTTCCACATCCGGAAAGCATTCCAATTGCCATTACGCCACTTAATGCCACTACGGTTGTGTTCTTCACGATTTTCTTCATATTGATCACCAATTACCCTTTCACTGATGTGCCGCTTAGTCACCACGCACAGCCGACATGATTTCCCAATGCGGACACGCTAATAAGAGTATAAAACTTTTTTCCCATGAGGGCAAGTAGAAAGGGGAAAATCTGATAGAATTCACACAATTTTCGCGAATTTCCATCGGATCTTCCCCACCCAAAACCTACTTTAAATCAAAATATCCGAAAGCATTCAACAGCCCAGCCGTCTACTACTTTTCGCTCTTTCCTTCCTCTTCCACCAATTCCATCAGTTCCTTTGCAAACACCGTCAGCGCCTGCACAATATCCCCCACCGGTGCAAACAGGAACTTCGGTTCTTTATCCGGTTTAAACTGCAGCTGTCTGCGGTACTTGGCAACCAGCGGCGGAATTCCTTCCGGGTTCAGATGTGCATTTTCGTAAAGGGTGATCCTGATCTCACGCTGCATCTGCTTGATTTCCGTAATGTAGCCCTGATGTGCCAGTGCTTTCAGTCTTGCAATAGCCAGCAGATTCAGCACTGCTTTCGGCGGCTCCCCAAACCGGTCGATCAGCTCTTCCAGCATATCATCATACTCCTGCTGGGACTCAATCCCTGCAATGCGCTTATAAATATCCAGTTTCTGGAATTCATTGCTGATGTAGGTGTCCGGGATAAAAGCATCCATATTCAGGTCAATGGTAGTCTCGAAGTCTTCCATGGTATGAATACCCTTTGCCTCCTTGACCGCCTCGCTAAGCATTTTACAGTAAAGATCATAGCCCACTGCGTTCATATGCCCATGCTGCTGTGCTCCCAGCAGATTTCCAGCCCCTCGAAGCTCCAGATCACGCATGGCGATCTTAAATCCGCTTCCCAGATCTGTAAACTCACGGATAGCAGAAAGTCGTTTTTCCGCCACTTCCCGAAGCATGGTGTTCCTTCGGTACATCAGAAACGCATACGCTGTCCTGTTGGAACGTCCGATCCTGCCTCGCAGCTGATAAAGCTGGGAAAGCCCATACTTGTCAGAATCATGGATGATCATGGTATTTACATTGGAAATATCCAGTCCTGTCTCGATAATAGTAGTGGAAACCAGCACATCAATGTCCCCATTGATAAAGTCATACATAACCCGTTCCAGTTCTCTCTCGCTCATCTGTCCATGGGCAAAATCCACCCTTGCGTCCGGCACCAGCTTGGAAATCCGCAGGGCAACCTCATCAATATCTGTAACCCGGTTATAAACATAATAAACCTGGCCGCCTCTTCGCAGTTCTCTTCCGATAGCTTCCCTGACAGTCTCCTCATCATACTCCATCACATAAGTCTGGATCGGCATACGATCCATAGGCGGCTCCTCCAGCACACTCATGTCACGGATTCCGATCATACTCATATGAAGGGTTCGTGGAATGGGTGTCGCAGTCAGAGTCAGAACATCAATATCCTTTTTCAGCTGCTTGATTTTCTCCTTGTGAGTAACGCCGAAACGCTGTTCCTCGTCAACGATCAGAAGCCCCAGATTCTTATACTCCACATCCTTGGAAAGAACTCTGTGGGTACCGATCACAACGTCTACCTGTCCTTTTTTCAGATCCTGCAAAGTCTTTTTCTGCTGGGCAGGTGTACGGAATCGGCAAAGCAGATCCACGCGCACCGGAAACTCCTTCATTCTCTGGACAAAGGTGTTGTACACCTGCTGCGCCAAAATGGTAGTTGGTGCAAGGTAAACAACCTGCCGGCTCTCCTGCACCTCTTTAAACGCTGCGCGAAGAGCAACCTCCGTCTTACCATATCCAACATCTCCGCACACCAGACGATCCATGATCTTGGTGCTCTCCATATCCCGCTTGGTATCCTCGATGGCGTTCAGCTGATCCTCTGTCTCCTCATATGGGAACATTTCCTCAAATTCCTTTTGCCACACTGTATCCGGACCGCACACATAACCTTCTTTTTCCTGGCGCACAGCGTAAAGCTCCACCAGCTCTTTGGCGATATTTTTGACAGCGCCCTTTACCTTGGACTTCGTGCGGTTCCACTCCTGGGTTCCCAGCTTGTTCAACTTCGGTGCCTTGGCTGTATCTGCGCCGGAATATTTCTGCAGCGCATCCAGCTGCGTTGCCAGAATATACAGATTACTTCCATCACGATATTCAATCTTGATATAGTCTTTTAAGACCTTATCTACTTCAACTTTCTCAATTCCACGGTAAATTCCCAGTCCATGCTTTTCATGGACCACATAATCCCCGATAGACAGCTCTGCAAAATCCTGGATCCGCTTGCCGTTGTAGACTTTTTTCTTTTTCTTTTTTTTCTGCTCCTGGCCGAAAATATCGGACTCTGTGATCACCGCAAATTTGATCAGCGGATACTCAAAGCCTTTCCGGGCGTGTCCATAGAGAACCATAATTTCCCCTGGATTGATCACGCGGTCATAATCTGAACCGTAAAAAGCATTCAGCTCATGCTCCTGCAAATCCTTTGCCAGACGCTCCGCCCTTGTCCTGGAACCGGAAAGCAAGGCAATCTGGTAGCCTTTTTTCTTATACTTTCTCAGATCCTCCACCAGAAGCTCAAAGCTGCTGTTATAAGAAGTTACGCTCTGCACCGTCAGATTATATTTCTCCGGGGCAAAATTCCACTCCACGCCTCTTGGCTCCAATGCCGACAACGACACTGCACGAAGTTTATTCAGCTCTTTCTGAACCTTGGAAAATTCACAAAGCCACTGAACCGGAAGGTTCTTTTCTCCTTTTTCTTCACGATGTGTGCGGCTGGCGGCATACTCTTCCTCCACGCCCAGTCCGTTTTCCAAAATACGGTTGGGTTCATCCAGAAACAGAAGCATTTTTTCCCTGGGAAAATAATCCACAAAAGATACCATCTTTTTGCCGTTATTCCACTCCACAGCCGGATAAATGGCAATCTCATCCAGATTTTCAAGAGAGCGCTGGCTCTCTGCGTCAAAGCTTCGGATAGAATCCACTTCATCTCCCCACAGCTCAATTCTCCATGGATTCTCTTCTGTAAGGGAATAAATATCTACAATACCACCGCGCACAGAAAACTGTCCCGGCATTTCCACCTGTCCTACGCGTTCATATCCAAGCTGTACAAGGGTATTTTTCAGTACATCCATGTTGATCACGCTGTCAGAATAGAAATGAAGCACCTTTTTCCCGATTTCTTCCAGGGGCATCAGATAGTCCATACAGCCGTCAATGCTGGTAACCACAGTCAGTTCCTTCTGCTCCAGAAGTGCCTTTACCACACACATTCTCTGGCGGATCAACAGATTTCCCTGAATATCTGCCTGGAAAAAGAGAAGATCCTTCGCCGGGTAAAACATGGTATTTTTGTCATAAAAGCGCAAGTCCTCGAAGATTTCCTTAGCCTGGCGCTCATCTCCTGCGATCACAAGGCGCATAGGTGTTTTGCCGGAAAGCCCATGGATCAGATGTGCCTTCTGGGATTCCAGGCAGCCTGTGATCTGCACAATGCCCTGATTTTTCTCAAGGCTTTTCTCTATTTCTTCAAATTCTGCCATCCCCTTCAGGGGCTGGGTAAATGAAAGCATGGCTTTCCTCCTTTTCTCAAAAGCCTCACCTCAGAGCCCACCCAAAACATGAAACCATTCCTGCAAGTTATCTGCACGTCATAATTTTCACAAAGCTTTTGGGGGACGCTCCAGGGGCAAAAGAAGCCCAGCTTGTTGCTGGACTTCCTTTGTTACTCAGTAACCCTCTTTCGGTTGTATTCATTCATCGCCGCATCCGGACCATCTGTTATGATTTTTTCTACAGCGTCTGCTGCAAACTCAATTGCTTCATCCACGAGCTTGCGGTCCCCGGATGAAAAACGGCCAAGCACATGGTCTGCCAGATTCCATCCTTTTGGTTTGGCTCCTACACCAATTTTTACACGCATAAATTTCTGTGTGCCAAGTCTGCCAATAATGTCCTTCAGACCATTATGGCCGCCTGCACTGCCCTGCTTCCGGATACGAAGCTGTCCCGGCTCCAGATCAATATCGTCCTGAATAATGATCAGCTCACTCTCCGGATCGATTTTGAAATAAGCAGCCATCTCCTGTACCGGACCACCGCTTAAATTCATAAAGGACAAAGGTTTCATAAAGATTACCTTCTCTCCTCCGATGAATCCGGAACCGTACATAGCATTAAATTTTACGCCGCCCTGCGGAATCTTATGACGTTCCACAAGCACATCGATCGTATCAAAACCCATATTGTGGCGGGTCGCCTCATACTGCTTCCCGGGGTTTCCCAGTCCAACAACTAAATACATAATCTTATTTTCCTTATTCTACTACGAAAGTCCTCCACAGCAATTCCAAAGCTCTAGAGCCGCAGCCTGCTTAACCAATAGCATAAAGCAGATGACTTTCATTTATTATCAAATTAGTTGAAATAAACCATCTCATCAGCCAGAGGTTCGCACGGGGTCACATTCTCTGCATAAAGAACAATTCCCTCGCCCTGGTACTCAGAACGGTTTTCAAAGGCAACCTTGGCAGTCACCTCAACCCACTCGCCGGGCTTCAGCTTCGGTGCATATGCACTCTTACAGATATATCCCAGGAATGAAGTATCATCTGCACAGCAGGTCATGGCAGCACGTCCCGGAATGAAGAACTTGCTGCCCATACCTCTCGGACGTCTTGCACGAGCCTTAAAGCGAAGAGTTTTTCCCACATAACGATCCGGATGATCCATAGCATCTACAAACCAGATTCCGTAATCTTCAGGCGGAATATCTACAATCTCTGCATCCAGGTCAAATGGCATCTGATCTGCGAAAATATCCGTCATCTCGCCTTCTTCGTCCTCAAAAATAACCTCTGCACTTGGGTTTACAACCTTAATGCTTCTGCGGAAGTTTGCAAGAGGATATTCTTTCTTGCTGCGGTTAAACACAACCATATCCGCATTACGAACCATATCCATAAAAATGGATTTCATATTCTGCATATATACCTGGAATGTGCTTGCATCTACACAGGTAATGTGCTGTTCAATTCCCCAGCCTGCCGGGAGCTTCATCTCCTCGAATTTGCTTACCAGCCACATTCCATTATATTCCATAACCACACGCTCCGGCTGGTGGATAATATCCAGTGCCTGAAGGCGCTCCGGTGTAAAATCTTCTTCTTTCTCAATAACCTCGACTACAACATTATCTTTTGCAAGAGCCTCTTCATCGTACTCTTCCTCTCCCTCCTCGCAGAGAATGAGAAGTGTCTTTCCCTCTGTACGGAAGTAATCCTGCTGGAGGGTAAAGCTGAGGAAAGAGGTCTTGCCGCTTTCCAGAAAGCCGGTTATGAGATAAATCGGTACTGTAATTTCATCCATTTACAGAAACCTCCCTGTATTTTTCTTAAAAGCAGTGCATTCACGTAATACCGCTTATAAACAGCAACAAATAAGCTTACAAAAAGCCTTTTATCCCGTTTATATGTCAATCATTAAGCTACGCCGAACAGCTTGGCCAGTTTCTCTTCATTTAACTTGGAACCAATTACGCAAAGACGTCCGGTGTACTCTGGTGAACCTTCACGGATCTCAGTTTCTTCCGGAACCATGTCGAAGTAGATCCAGGTTCCGTCCTCTGCCGGAAGCATTCCCTTAGCACGAAGGATCACGCCATACTCTTCAGAAGCGGAAAGGCTCTCCAGCATTTTCTCAAGCCCTTCTCTTGTAAACTTCTTAATAGTCTCACGTCCCCAGCTGGTAAATACTTCGTCTGCGTGATGATGGTGATGATCATGGTGATGTCCGCAGCCACATTCTTCATCATGGTCGTGATGATGCTCATGATCGTGGTCATGTCCGCAGCCGCACTCGTCATCATGGTCGTGATGATGATGCTCGTGATCGTGGTCATGTCCGCAGCTGCACTCCTCATCATGGTCGTGATGATGATGCTCATGATCGTGGTCATGTCCGCAGTCACACTCCTCATCATGGTCGTGATGATGATGCTCATGATCGTGGTCATGTCCGCAGCCACACTCGTCATCATGGTCGTGATGGTGATGATGTTCATGCTCCTCTTTCAGCAGCTCATCTGCCAGAGATACCGGATGCTCCATAACCTCCAGGATTTTCTTTCCATCCAGCTTCTCAATCGGAGTGGTAATAATAGCTGCCTTCTCATTGATAGAACGAAGAAGCTCCATAGACTCCATTGCTTTCTTCTCATCTACAATATCAGTACGGCTCATGATAATCGCACCTGCATACTGAACCTGATTGTCAAAGAACTCGCCGAAGTTTCTCATATACATTTTGCATTTCTTGGCATCAACAACTGTGGTGTAGCTGTTCAGCTGAATATCAACATCCTCTTCCACACCCTGTACAGCCTTGATAACGTCGGAAAGCTTACCAACGCCTGATGGCTCGATCAGGATACGATCCGGATGATACTTCTCTACAACTTCCTTCAGGGAAGCACCAAAATCTCCAACCAGGGAACAGCAGATACATCCGGAGTTCATCTCACGGATCTCGATTCCGGCATCTTTCAGGAATCCCCCGTCAATACCAATCTCACCGAACTCATTCTCGATCAAAACTACCTGCTCACCTTCAAATGCTTCTTTCAGCAGTTTCTTAATAAGAGTTGTCTTACCAGCTCCAAGGAAACCGGAGATAATGTCAATCTTTACCATTTTGTATTCCCCTTTCTATTATGCCAGAAAAAGGGGACATGACCAAGTCACATCCCCTAATATATTTATCCCAATTTCACAGTTTTATGCAGATCAGCCGTTGATCATGAAGTGCATAAGCTTATCAATGTCTTCTTTCTCATATGCAACGATCTCAAGCTCCGGAATCTCACCGTTAGAGAAGATGTTTGCAAGAGATACATACTGTGATAATTTAGATTTCAGGTTCAGTCTGTCACCTTCGCCAGTTACAAGCTCTACTTTACCAGCGCAGCTGTCTACTACGTCAAAAAATTTCTGAATGTCTTTAATATTAGATACTTTCATGTCAATATTCTCCTTTCAACATGTACAACTTTTTCCATTTCTTTTTGTTCGGGCTCATTATATCTCAACTTTTTCCAAATAGCAACAGGTTTTTCACCTTCTGGAAAAAAATCCCCAACAGTCACAAACAAAACCCGAATTTGCCCCATTCTTTGGGTATTTTTAATACTAAATTATCACGGCAATCTGAAAATTGTCTGTGAGAATTGTTCCTTGCGGAATTTGGAAGCTTTTAATACTGGAACACAGCAACTCCGTAAGCTGGCAGCGGATAAGCAAAGGAGAACGGACGATTGTCACAATCCTGCTTTTCTGCCTTAAATACCTTTTTCACAGTCTGTCCGTTTTCATCCAGAACCAGTGTGTATTGTTTCTTCTTCGGCACACCAACACGGTAATCCGTACGTTCTACAGGAGTGAAATTGCATACTACCAGAAGGTTATTTCTTTTTGTAGGGGATTTCCTTACGAAACTGTAAATACTTCTGTCCCCGTCATCCGCATTGATCCACTCAAAACCAGACGGATCCGTATCCGTTCCGTAGAGTGCAGGATATTTGCGATACATCTTCAGCAATGTCTGCACAAAATCCTTCAGATTCCGATGCTTCTCTTCCCCAAGAAGGAACCAGTCAAGCTCTCTCTCCTCGCTCCACTCCCGAAGCTGTCCGAACTCCTGTCCCATGAACAAAAGCTTCTTGCCCGGATGGCAGAACATAAATGTATAAGCAGCCTTCAGATTCTTAAACTTATCATCTGGCTCACCCGGCATTTTCTCCAGCATAGACTTCTTCAGATGAACCACCTCATCATGGGAAATTACCAGCACATATTTCTCACTGTAAGCATATGTCATGGAGAAAGTCATCTTATTATGGTTAAACTTACGGAAATAGGGGTCCAGCTTCATGTATTCCAGGAAATCATTCATCCAGCCCATGTTCCATTTCAGGGAAAATCCAAGACCGTCATCCTCTGCCTTACCTGTAACCTTCGGCCATGCAGTAGACTCCTCTGCAATCATCACAGTACCATGGTTTCTTCCAAGAACCACTGTATTCAGATGCTTAAAAAACTCAATTGCTTCCAGATTCTGATTTCCGCCATATTTATTGGCTACCCACTGGCCATCGTTCTTTCCATAATCCAGATACAACATGGATGCAACGGCATCCACACGAAGACCATCCACATGACACTCCTCGATCCAGAACAGGGCATTTGCGATCAGGAAGTTCTTTACCTCCGGTCTGCCATAATTGTAGATCTTGGTTCCCCAGTCCGGATGCTCTCCCTGTCTGGGATCTGCATGCTCATAAACTGCAGTTCCGTCGAAATTCGCCAGTCCATGGGCATCCTTGGGAAAATGTGCCGGCACCCAGTCCAGAATAACCCCGATCTTCTGTCTGTGAAGATAATCTACCAGATATTTGAAATCCTGGGGTGTTCCATAGCGGGAAGTAGGCGCATAATAACCGGTGACCTGATATCCCCAGGAACCGTCAAAGGGATGCTCTGCAATTCCCATCAGTTCCACATGTGTATAGCCCATATCTTTCACATATTGGGCAAGCTTCACAGCCAGTTCCCTGTAATTGAAAAAGCCTTTCTCATTCTCCTCTGTAGCCGGATGCTTCATCCAGGAGCCAGGATGTACCTCATAGATCGCCATGGCATCCTTAGTCTCGTCAAATTTCTGACGATTCTTCATCCAGGTGGTATCTTTCCATTTGTAATCCCCGATATCCGTGATTCTGGATGCCGTTCCCGGTCTTAATTCTGCCTCATTTGCATAAGGGTCGGCTTTATAAATATGCTCCCCGTTCATTCCTACAATAAAAAACTTATACAGCTGTCCAATCTTCGCTCCAGGGACAAATGTCTCAAATACACCGATCGGACCTGCCTTTTTCATTGGAGCAGCCTGTTCATTCCAGTCATTAAACTCTCCAATTACAGAAACAGCTTGCGCATTAGGTGCCCATACTGCAAAATAAACGCCTTCTTTTTTCCCTTGTTTCACAGGATGTGCGCCAAGCTTTCTGTAAACATCATAATGGGTTCCCTGACCAAAGAGATACTGGTCAAGCTCTGTAAACTGTAATTTCTCTCCCATCAGAAAGTTACCTCCCTAAACTTTCAAATTCTTATGCACATTATAGCATACTCTTTTCCTCCATGCCACCAAAAACTTGTCTATTATTCATAAAAAATATGCATCAAAATTCATTTTTACTGTAAAAAAATACGCCTGTACTTTGATATTTTCTCATAAGTACAAGCGTATACTGTCCTTCACACTATACAGCATCTGCGATTTCCGGAAGTACCGAAGCTTAACACATATGCCAGACAGGCTCTAGAGCCTCTTATTTTCTCCGTTATTCGCCTGAGTCGCTGCTAAAATCCCCTTCGCTATCCTCACTGCCGTCTGTGTATCCGTCACTTTCGCTGCCATCGCTTCCATCACCGGAACCATCACTGAAGTCGCTCTCATCTCCATTACTGCTGTCATCTGAACTGCCATCAGAAGTTCCATCTGTGGAAGAGTCCTCAGAAGCGCCATTTCCATTGTATCCAGGCACATAACCGGCATCAAGGGCGCTCTGCCAGAACTCTGCATATTTTGCCGGCTGAAGGGTAACATTCTTCGCCGCTGCCATCTCACTTACTGTTACCAGTTTATATCCCTGGGCAACAAGATCCGGAATCAGTCTCAACGCCGCATCAACAGAAGGGCCATGAATATCATGCATCAGAATAACTGCTCCGTCTCCCAGATTGCTGTCATTCATAATGCCATTGTAATCCAGATCTGCATCCAGATATTTCCAGTCCAGACTGTCAATAGACCACAAAATGAAAGGTTTGCCAACTGCCGAAATAATTTCGTCATTGCAGTCTCCATAAGGCGGACGAATCACCGTGGAATCCTGTCCACAGGCATCGATCAATGCCTGATCGGTATCGCCGAATTCCTTTACAACATCCTCAATACTCAGATTCAGCATATCCTGATGATCCCAGGAATGATTTCCGATCTCACAGCCAAGTTCCACCATTCTCTTCACTTCGTCCGGATACTGTCCAACCAGCTGTCCCAGCATAAAGAAGGTAGCATGTGCATTGTTCTCCTCCAGACAGTCCAGAAGCTTGTCTGTATACTGTCCCGGGCCATCATCAAAGGTAAGTGCGATCAAAGGACGTTTCTTCTCAGCATTGTAAGAACCATCCTCATTAAAATAGTAATCGTTTACTCCCTTGGTCACCCAGCCGGTCTGCATGTATCCATTGGAATCAAATGCATATTTCACTCCGTCAATCTCTGCAAATCCATTGGTATAATATGTACCATCTGCATTCTGATACCAGCGTCCGCTGGAATCCTCATGCCAGCCTGGAGTCAGTGAAGAAACCTTGGTCACATCACTCTGTCCTTTCAGAGGCTGTCTCAGGGCATCTGTGGAATTGGAGTCTGCATTCGAAGCAGCTCCGTCACCTGCATCCGCCTGCACGCTCTGTGATTTCCCAGTACTCTTTCCTCCCACACGACTTACGATTGGAAAAATCACTCCTCTTATTACAAAAATCACAGCCAGCACCATTGCCACAACATAGGTAACCAGCTTAATGATCTTCCTTCGTCTTATCTGGCGCTGTTTCCTGCGCATTCTTTCGCGCAAAACCCTTCTATCCATTCATACTCCCTCTTTATCTCTCGTTACATAGTGGAAAAAATTTTCCGCAAAAAAGTCCTGTCATAGCACTTCTCTCAGCTCCAGATCATCTGTTACAAGAAGAATATCCGCTTTCTTTCCAACAGAAAGAGAACCAACTTCATCATAAATACCAATACTCTTTGCCGGATTTCGTGTTGCTGCAAAAATCGCTTCTTCAAGGGGAACACCAAAAGAAACAGCCTTGCGCATACAATCATACAGGTTCGTAGCAGAACCGGCAATCGTACCGTCCTTCAAAGTTGCCTTGCAGTCCTTCATCGTTACTTCCTGTCCACCCAGCTGATAGGTTCCATTCTCCATTCCGGTAGCCATCATAGAATCACTGATCAGTACAATCCTCTCTGGTCCAAACATCTTAAATGTAGCGCGGATCACAGATGGATGAATGTGAATCCCATCACAGATCATCTCTGCCATGCACTGCTCATCATCACAGGCAGCTCCGATCAGTCCTGGTTCTCTGTGTGCCAGTGGCTGCATGGCATTATAAAGATGTGTCACATGGTGTGCACCTCTTCTCATGGCCTCCGCTGCTGTATCATAATCGGCAGACGTATGTCCAAGTGAAATACATACCTCATTATGTACCTCATCGATAAACTCCATAGCACCATCCACATTAGGAGCCAGAGTTACCAGCTTCACCATATTTCCGGAATATTCATTCAGTTCACGAAAAAATCCGGCATCTGGTTTGCGGATATAGCCCTCCACATGGGCACCTTTTTTCTTCGCATCCAGAAACGGTCCTTCCATATTGATTCCCCTAACAGTGGCTCCGGCTTTCATTTCTCCCACAGTCTTAATAGTGGCAAAAATTTCCTTCAGTTCTTCTGCCGGCAATGTCATGGAAGTAGGACAATAGGAAGTAATTCCGTGACTCTTTTCGTATTTCAGAATAATCTTAAGTCCCTCCGGGTCAGCATCAGAAAAATCATGTCCAAATGCACCGTGACTGTGAATATCCACCAGGCCCGGGATTACCCTGAGCCCAGCCGCGTCTACAATCGTCTTGTCCGTAACCTCATCCTCAGAAGCCACGATTCTATGATTCTCCACATACAGATCCTGTAATCTGAAGCTTCCATCCTCCTGAAAAACTTCTCCGTTTTTAATAATCATAACTCCATTCCCTCCTGAGATTCATTGGCTGCTGTTTCTGTTATAAACAGCAACCGTCAATTCTCTGTACCGTCATCCTGTGTATCTGTTGAAGCATCCGCTGCTGTGCCTGTATCTGCGGTTGCACCAGCTTCCTGCTCTTCTTCTGTATCCCCGCCATCAGTGCTCTGTCCGTCAGTTGTACTGCCATCTGCATGATCTGCTGCTTCTGTTCCCTCAGCAGCCTGTGCGTCCTCACCTTCAGCAGATGTATCCGCTGCTGTCTGATCATAATTTGCATTTGCAATAATGAAATCCTGAACTCTCATAAGTCCGATGCTCTCATCCACTGCAACTTGGCCGTAAGTATCGATAAGAACTGCAAGATCGCCAGAAGCATACTGCTCTACCAGCTGATTCTGGATTGCAAGGCTTTCCTCATCCTCCAGAGTCATTCCCTCTGCGTCCATGATTCCCTGAATAAGCAGATTCTGTTTTACCTTGGCCTGGGCATACTGCTGGCACTGGGCTTCGAAATCATCCATGGAAACGCCTTGAGACTCTACGAAGTCTTCAAGCTCCATATTTCCCTGCTTCGCGTATGCTTCTGCCTGTTTCTTAAATGTCTTCACAGCCTCTTCTACGTCTTTCTCCGGATATTCCACGACCTCAGAATTGGTGTAAACAGTATTCCAAGCAGTGCTGCGCAGACTGCTGTCAGCCTGGTCCTGTGCTTCCTGCTCCAGCTGTGCGCGAACAGAAGCCTTATATTCATCAATTGTCTTGTAATCGGTATTCGCCGCAACCCAGTCATCGGTCAGTTCCGGTGGTCTCTTAAAGCTCTGCACGGTAATCTGGAATACCGCATCCTGTCCAGCCAGTTCACTGTTGCGGTAGCTCTCCGGGAAAGTTACCGGTACGTCTTTTGTCTCACCCTTCTTCATTCCCACGATTCCTTCTTCAAATCCGGGAATCATTGTGCCGCTTCCGATCACAAGGTCATAATTATTACCGGTTCCACCTTCAAAAGCTTCCCCGTCTTTTGTACCTACGAAATTAATAGTAGCGGTATCACCATTCTGGATGACAGCGTTCTCATCTGTCACTTCCGCTGAATTATCTTTCAGATTCTCTGCGATACGATTCTCAATATCCTCATCTGTCACTTCTGGTACAGAATTATCAAGAGTTATCCCCTTATAGTCTGCAATCGTAACGTATTTCTCCACATTATCCACTGAAACCAGGCGTGTCGCACCGGTAGAATCTGTATAAGGCTCCTGTACCTCTTCTTCATCTGCCGAATCCTCTGCCTGCTGCTCTGTGGCAGTGCTCTCACTCTCTGTATTGGTAGTTTCTTTATCACTTCCGCAGCCGTTTACAGTAAGTGCCATACACATTACTAACGCTGCCAAATATACTTTTCTTTTCATTTCATACTCCCTTCAGTTACTCTTTTATAAAATTATCACATTTTCTATTAAAAAGAAAGCCCACTGAGGCAATCATTTTTATTTTGTCTCAGCGCAAAATCATGCGAATCCATGCCTTCTTTGCAGCTGGTCTTATCAGCCACCATTCATAGGCGGTACAGGAGTAGGTCTGGATGGGTCAAATACCTGGCTTACATCAAACAGATCTGCCAGCATGTCCGGATTGTAATACATTCGGTATCCATCCACATTTCTTCTTCCCATCCGGAAATATTCATCCGTCATCTGTACAAAATATTTGTTAGAGTCCACATTGCAATAATAATCATATCCCTGGGATTTCAGATATTCAAATTTCTCATTGCCAGTATACTCTCCGCCGTTATTAATATCTGCTCCAAAAGCAAAGATAATAATATCTGTTCCGCCAATAAGCGGGTCAATGTTCTCTTTGAAATTCTGTGTATCTGTTTCAAGGCGTTCCATGGAAACTGTGGACATGTTTTTATGTCCCCATGTATGGCTGGCAAAAGTCCAGCCCTCCGCCTTCATGACATCTGCGACCTTTTTCGCTTCTGCCCGCTCTGTATCCAGATCAAAATCAGGATGCGCGTCAAGCCACGCCTTTTTATCATCATTCAGATCATCTGGTCGTGTCTGATAGCTGATATCTGTGCGGTAACCCAGGATTCCATTATAGCCTGTAAGCGCTACAATTCCCTTATGTCCATGATAGGCAAAATCAGGATGTTCCTCCACAAACCGGTCGATCAGCGGTACAACATCATAGTCACCTACAACTGTGCTTCCATCATCCTGTACATATTCGTTGCGAACCTTCCCCTCTTCGTCTATAACAAGCTTGGTGGCAATTCCATCTCCATCCTGGGAGTGGTAATAACATACATCGTCCTGCGAAAGGACAAATGGTGTTTTTCCCTTAGGAAGATAAACCTGCTTTGCCTGCATTTTTCCATTTTCATCAACGTCTGCCAGATCATAAAGGTTTACCATTACATATCCCTCGTCATACATGATCTGAGTTATCTTATTAAACTCATCCATAGTGGTCATAACCTGATTATAACCATCCGTCTTGTAATCTCCATCAAAGGCCTTGGAAGTATCCACGATCAGGGAATGGTAAAAAATGTGAGTTACCTGTTCCGGAGACCAGGCTACACATTTATCCTTTTTCTTCTGGAATTTCTCTGCAGCATTCTGAAAATGGACATTTCTCACATATGCATTGTCCTTCTGCAAAAGGCTGATTGCACCGTCATAATCATACTGGGCAGCTTTCTCCTTGGCTGTGGTCAGTACTTTCTTCTCGTGACGGATCTGCCTCCTGATGATACCTGCACCGGCTGCTGCTGCTTGTGGCATAACCCCATTTAAATCTATGGCCGCCGCCTGGGCTGCTTCCTGCTCTGGCTGATTTACAGAGTCTGAAGAATTATCTTCTGTTTTCTCTTCATCAGACATATTCCCGGATTCATCCTGTGCAATATCCTCTGAATTGTCATCTGTATTTCCAGTTGTCTCATCACTGTCATCTGCCGTACCTTCACCAGATTCCGGTTGTATATCTGTACTGTCTGAGCTGTCAGCAGCTTCCTCTGTATTAATATCTGGTTTTTCGGTGCTTTCGGGGGGTTCGGTACTTTCGGGGTTTTCGGTGCTTTGGTCAGCCTTTGCCAGTTCTTCTGCTGCTTTGCTCTCTTTACCGGAATTCTTATCAGGAACCAAATCCCTTACCTTGGCTACCAGCGTTTCCATGCCGTCTTTTAACCCCGTCTGCTCTCTATAAAAGTATCCAACACCGCCCAACACTGCCAGAGCAGTAATAATAAGAGCCAGATTACGATTCCGTATCTGCCTCTTCTTTCTCTTCAGATTGCGCTCATGTCGCTCGCGCCGTCGTTCTTCGTAATATATCTCTTCCTGGCGCTCATTCTCTGCCAGTTCCTGTAGTTCTCTGTCAAGCTCCCGCTTGGACTGGCTGTCGGGAACTTTATTCTCTTCCAGACCAGGCTGTTCCTGTTCTGTATCTGATTTCTTCATAATGTATAACTCCTTATTTAGCTCCCCCTTCAAATGCCTCGTAAAAATAGTACCAGTTACCGCAGGCACTTATAGTATAACCATATCAGACAGGTCTATCCATTCTGTAACCAGTAGATTTCTATTATACATGATATTTTAAATAATTACCACCTTTTCACTGTAATTATCCTTGCTTTCCGTTGCCATTTATTGTTAAAATAAAAGATACATGATAAAATCTAATTTAATAGAAATAACGGAAATTATCCGTCACTCAGAGGAGAGAAAAATATGAACAGATCAGATATTATGCGCATCAGCGCACTATTTGAAATAGCCCTGGGTTCTGCTTCTTTGATCGCAGCCCGCTTCTGGATCGGAACCACTAATATTGTGGGCAGACATGTAAGCCATGGTGATACTACAGAGGCTTTTGCACTTACTTATGCATTTACACTTCTTCAGATTACAATTGGAATTATAGGCGTGATGAATGCAGAAAAAGGAAGAATGAGCACCGTTATCTTTGGAATTCTGGCCTTTATTCCCCAGATTGCCCACTTCTTTCATATTAAGGGAAGTATTATACTGGTTCTTATGAATCTTGCAGCATTTGCGGTACCGGTTTTATATGCTTTCACAGCTTATAAGCTTTTTAAAGGAGATAACAAAACAATTGCCTTTTCCAAAAAATGATGTTAAAATGTAGTTTATGTGAAACAAGAATGTAACTGTTCAGTTTCTTCACAGGTTACTGTTCACTGGTAACGGAACGAACAGTAACCTTCACGGTCACACGCTTTGCGGAACCGTGCAGGCTGAATAGTTATTAAGAAACTTTATAATATAGTAGGAGGATAAGTATGCATCCAGTAACAATCGTCCTTCTGGTGATTCTCGTAATCCTCATCGGATTACTGGTTGGTTTATATTTCTTTGGTAAGAAGACCCAGAAGAAGCAGGAAGAACAGCAGGCACAGATCGAGGCAAGTAAACAGACCGTTTCCATGCTCGTTATTGATAAGAAGAGAATGCCACTTAAGGAATCAGGTCTCCCACAGATGGTCATCGACCAGACACCGAAGCTTCTCCGCCGCTCCAAGATGCCGATCGTTAAGGCTAAAGTTGGACCGAAGATTTCCATTCTTATCGCAGATGAGAAGGTATTCGACCTTATCCCTGTGAAGAAAGAGATCAAAGCTGAAGTAAGTGGACTTTACATAGTAGGTGTAAAAGGTATCCGCGGTAACCTGGACGCTCCGGTTAAGAAGAAAAAAGGATTTTTCGCACGCTTTAAGAAATCTGCGGAAGAAGCTCAGGCAGCCCAGAATGAGACTAAGAAATCCAAAAAGAATAAAAAGAAATGATTATTTTAGCCCTGCCATTATGATGGCAGGGCTATTTAAATGCTCCTTTCCCCATATTGTAATGCCAGTCATTATTTCCTATGTGTTGTATTTTATCAGGAATCTTTCTCTCATTTCAAAAAGGATCCTGCATTTCTGCAAGATCCTCATTCTCAATCTTATTTCTCATTATCCATATAAAATTTCCTAAGGAAATACGTCGGCGTACAGCTCCATGCATGACAGTAGCTGTTAACCATACTGGAACCATATGGAGATTCTTCCCTGTTATAAGGATTATAAAGTTCCCAGAAGGTATCCGCACCGTCGTGGATCATTTCGCCCCAATAGCGTTTCATCTCTTCCAGTGCAAGCTCTTTCTCATCACAGCGGATAAGCGCATCAATATAGTGATGATACATATATGGAGTTACCATGCGGATTCTCGGATTCACTTCCATTACATGATGGATCAATTTACAGTTTGTCTCTTTGTCAAAGACACGGGCCAGAATCATCCAGATCTGGGTTGCCCAGGAAGCCTGACGGTCCGGACCGCTTACGAACATTCCAAGCTCTTCATCCCAGAACTCTTTCACCGCTGCCTCTTTCAGCATGGCCTGCTTCTCTTCCAGCCAGCTGATATCCTCCTGTTTATCCAGAATCTTTGCAAGGCGGATTCCGTAACGGATACAGTAAATAAGAACTGCTGTAGCTCCGGCCTGCTTATTCAGACCATCTCCCCAGTCCAGGAAGCACCAGAATGCATCACCTAAATCCTCCACAACATTTTTCTCATTTAACTGTGTCATGGCAATGCGGATCTGATCAATTGCCACATCATAGAGATCCCTTAAGGTTTCCAGATCATCGGTTGCCTCATAATAATCCAGAAGCACAGATGAGAAAAACAATGCATAGTCCAGAAGGTAAGTATCATCTGGCTCCATCTCCGGTTCTGTGAATACACAGGCGCTTAGTTTTCCCTCATTAAAAAGCAGTCCTGCAAAAATATACATACAGCGTTTGGCAAGATCATAATTCTTAAAGGTGTAATAATTGGCTCTCGCCTGAAGTCTCAGATCTCCCAGCCACATTCTGCGGTCACGCTTCGGTCCATCCTCAAAAACATCCTGCATGCATTCTTTCAGGGTTTTTCGGCTTACCAGATCAATCTGATTCAGAAGCGGATCTCCGAAATCCACCGGCTTTACAGACTCCATGTCTACAGCAGAAACCGTATCACAGGAAATACCATTGATTTTCAGCTGGAACTTGGCAGAAGTATCAATTACACGAAGCTCCATATAACGAAAAGAATATCTTCTTGGCAGCTTCACCTTCGCCGGAAGTACATCCACATGAATATACTCCTCCTGAATCCAGCCACGGCTGAGCCAGCCGTCATAATCGGCAGTTTTGTCCGTCATTTCCTCCAGACGCTCACCGAATTTCAGGTAAAAATAAACCGGTGCATCCTGATGGCTTCCAGTTTTACTAAGCTCCAGAGTCACATAACCTACCGCATGATCCCCGAAATCCACAAATACTGTATCATCTCTTTTTAAAGATTTTGCATACAGATTTTCAATCGGGTACTCTTCTGTAATAACTGTTCTCATCTGGCGGTCTTTTCCCACCATAATTTCCTTTGCAGCCTTGATTTCTTTATGCCGGAGCTCTGGCTTTAAGGATTCTGCAATTTCCAGAAAACGGTTATTTTTATGTACTTCGAAGTTCTCAATTATACTATATGATGGCATTATCTTTCCTCCTAAAAATCGTCTAATGTTTCATCGGAATCAGTATCTTCAGCTCAAACCAGTTATTCGCCTTGCCCGCCATAACTGAACCGCCATACTTCTCTACAATTTTTTTCATACTCTTCATTCCATATCCATGGAACCGTTTATCTTTCTTGGTGGTGATCGGGATTCCATCCTGGAACTGAACATTCTCCTCACAGTAATTCTCTGTGCGAATACGGATAAACTGTTTATCCTGAATCACGTGCAGGGAAATCAGACGTTTCTGACGGTCTTTGATCTTCACCACACTTTCAATGGCATTATCCAGCATATTTCCGAAAAGAGCACTGATATCCATATCCTCCATAAAATTCAGCAACTGTCCCTCACCCATAAATTTCAGCTCAATACCATGTCTCTGACAATGCATGCTTTTACTGGTAAGAATGGTGTCAAGGACCTTATTTCCCGTTTTATTCTGTGTCTCGTAAATCTTGATCTCACGCTCCATCTGTTCCAGGTATTCCCCTGCTTTTTCAGAATCTGCGCCGCTTTTTAAAAGATTGATCTGATGCTTCAGATCATGGTATTTCTGATTTACAATATCGATACTCTCCTTGGAAAGCTTGTAATTTTTGTACTGCATATCCATAATATTCCGAAGCGTATCCTTCTCAAAACGCATCTGGATTTCTTTTACCTGAATGTGATAAGCATAAAGAACTGCCATACCGCTGAGATCTGCCAATGTGCGGATAATAAACACATCCATAGCTGTTCCCGCACTGAAAATACTTTTTACATCTACATAGCTTACATTGCTGATGCAATACACCATAATCATCACAAAATATACAACCAGTAGTTCTCTGCGGGTAATCTGCAGTTCCTCAATATCCTTCTTCAGATAACGTTCGATCAAATAAATCAGAATGTACAGTACTGCATAAATAACTACCATATGCAGCACACGCCATAACATCTGCTCCGGTGTTCCCTTCTCCTGACCGCTGAAATCACCTGTATAAAAATAATGAATCTGCCAACACAAAGAGGCTGCAAATTCTGCGTTGATAAATGCCTTCGCACAGAAAAATCCGGTTTCACGCCATGGAAGCTCTCCTGCCATCCTGATGTACAAAAGCATCAGCAAAAACACACAAACCATAAGAGGCATGAAAAACATCTGCTTTATTCCATCTGTAAAAAACATAACGGTAAAAATACTGATAAAGCTCAACACCCCATGCACATATTTCCACACATCTTTTTTCCCGCATCCATGCACAAGAATCATTACCAGTGCAGAAAGCCAGTAGGAAATGGCATAATAATATCCAGGAGTGTTGACTACTGTGCCTCTCATTTTTCCACCTCATTCATATATTCATTCAGGGCATCCAGGAAGGGCTTCCGCCTGCTTCTGCTCACCTGGATCGTATCGCCGTTTACCATAATATCACTGCCCTGATAAGTCTCTACAAATTCCAGATTTACCAGATAACAGCGGTTACACCGAAAATATTTCTTCGGATCAAACTGATTATCTGTATCCCTCATAGTGCCCTTTGTCTCAAAATCCCCATCCAGAGTGTGGTAGATCAGCACATGGTCCTGAACCTCCACGTAACAAATCCGCGCCACATCCAGCTTCTTTTTACCTCCCTTCAGAACAATGGTAATGTACTCCTTCTCCGGTGTCTTCACCTTTGCCAGAGCCCTTACCATACTCTCTGAAAATGAAAAATAGGAAATTGGCTTCAAAATATAATCCAGCGCATTTACTTTATATCCCTGAATGGCATACTGAGGCATATTTGTAATAAAAATAATAATTACATTTGTATCAAGCTCGCGGATTTTTTCTGCTGCTTTCATTCCATTGAGAAAAGCCATCTCAATATCCAGAATAATAAGGTCATAGCTGGCTGTATAATCGGTTACAATGTCCTCTCCGTCCTGAAATTCTGTTACGGAAAATTTCATCTGGTTCTCTTTTTCATAACGATTCAGGCATTTCTTCAACGCCTCCCGGTCATGCCTGTCATCCTCTACAATTGCAATTCTTATCATAATTATTTCTCACCTATCCTATTCAATCAAACGGATACTCCAATCCGCTTTGCTGCCTTCTCATAATCGAATAGCTTCTTCGCAGCTTATTCGGCTAAAACGGCTCCCTGGCACAGTGACACTGCACCAGGGAGCCGGAATCACTTGTGTTAACTAAGAATAGTATAACAGGAAACAGGTTCTGAAACAATTAATTATTAGCTGCTTTCTTCTGATTTTCTTTTATCTTTTTCTGATCCTCTTCAATGTGTTTTTCCACATCCAGACGGCTCATGAGAATGATAACAACTGCATAGGTGATCACATCTGCCGCCAGAAATGCAAATGCAAGCACCTGCTCCACGCCGCCCATCTGACGGTAAACGATCTGCCCTGTATAGTTTGCCACATTTTCAATGATTTCCAGAGTCTGCGGATTGCAGGCAATGCCGGTATTGCTGTAGCCTGCAAAGGTAAGAAGACTGTTCAGCACACCGATACAGAGTCCGCTAAGACCTACCATAATGGAGCTATAAACAGACATTGTAAATCCATCGCTTCGGAAACCATTTTTCGCTTCCAGGTGATCCAGCACATCAGAAAGAAGCGCCATCGTCACATACATTGCCGGAATACTTCCGATTCCTTTCAGTACCATACTTGCAGCAACCATTCCGAAGCTGTGTACATTCAGGAAACAGACAAGGCCGCCTACAACGGAGAAGCAAAGTCCTGTAACAACAGCTCTCTTTTTGCCCAGCTTACGGGCAATTGGCCATGCCACTACCATACCAACGGCAGTAGGAATTCCACCAACCAAACCAAGTGTTGACATTAATGCACCGGAAGTCTGCTCCGGATTTGCAGAATTAATTACACTGTCAAACATCCATCTTACATAGAAGCTCATGGAACTGTTTTTGATCAGCTGGCCAAACTGGAAAATCAGGAAATAGAGAATGATGATCCACCAGTATTTGTTGTGGATACAGCCTTCCAGCTGTTTTTTCAGAGGAAGCTTCTCTTCCTTCACATTCAGATTGATGGTTTCCTCTGTAATACGCTCTCTGGTAAAATAATATTCCAGCATACAGCCAAATGCACTTACAAGGCAAAGAACTATGGAAATAATCCTCCAGTGTGAATAGCTTGCGTCCACATCGATTCCGCCGTCCTTTGTCACAAACAGAAAGCTCTGAAGAAGAATCGGCACTACAATGCTGGCTCCAACTCCTGCGGAAGCAACCATTGCTGCATTTGACAGTGTTGCAAGAAGCCCGCGGCTCTCAGAATTTCTGGTAGAAAGAGAAACCATGGAGCTATGTGCACAGTAAAAACATGGATATGCAAGTGCATAGTACAGGTTATAGGACACTGCGATCCAGATCATCTGCACTGCATTATTGCCCTTAGTTGGTGTCATAAACATAAGAATAATGGCTATGATCAGCATTGGTGCTGCAATGATCAGGTAAGGTCTTGCTTTTCCCTGTGTACTTCTGGTGTTGTCGATCCACTGCCCGATCATCAGATTTCCGAGAACTACGAAAATCACAGATACGATTGGCAGAAGTGTGGCAAATGCTCCGAATTTCGTCCAGCCAAGTACATCCACATAATAACGGTTCAGATAGGCACCGAAAATGGCATTGGCAAACATGGCGCAAAAGGGCGCCAGAAAATATCCGATAGCTATCTCCGGAAGCTTCACCTGATCGGATTTGATTCTTGTTTTAAAAACCGGCTTTTCTGCAAGTTTTTTTGCAAAATTAGTAATGTTCAAATATTTCGCCTCCTGGGTTTATTTGACTCTTAAGATAAACTCTTTTTCCCTTTATTTAAGCTCTGTCTTCCATTTGCAGGCAGAATATTTCCTGCACATTTAATGGAATCTTACTTCAGATCAAAAGACATAAAATTAAATGCGCCAGTTCCCTTGTAACTGAAGTACAGTGCCTCTTTCTCACCGAGTCCGTTTACATCAGCTGCAAAACCGTGCTGTTCCTTGCAAGGTTTTACCTGAATCTTTGCCACTGGCTTGCCGCCTTCCTCTGTGGATACATAAACAATTCCAGTTGCTTTTCCCTTAATATTAATACGAACCTTAGAGGTCTCACGCAGGTCAAAATATTTGAAGCCTGCAACTGCTCCGTCACACATATTGGCAATATACTGATCTGACCCCTGTTCACGATCCTTTCCATCCTGAGTCAGATATGGATGTCCGGACTTTGGATGTTTGATCATACTTAAGAAACGGGTTCCCTTTTTGCCATATACGTTACAGGAAATATAGGAAGGATAATTTCCTTTTCCCTTAAGCGGTCCGTCATTCAGGCCACAGGAGGTCATCTCTGCCTGATAGAATTTGCCATTCTCAAAGCGGATGCGCTCTGCACAGGCCTGACGGGAAGACTGCTTACGGTTACTGTGTCTGTGATAGAAAACATAATAGCTTCCATTAATCTCGATCAGGCTTCCGTGAGTGTTTCCGGTACAGTTTCTTGCATTTTTTACATCTGTGATTCCAGGAAGGCCGATGTCCCCGTTGCTGACCAGAACACCGCCAAACTCAAAACCCTCTGTAGGGTTATCGCTTGTTGCATAGCAAAGCTCATGGCTGTTCAGGGAGCTGTAGATGAAGTAATAGGTTCCATTGAATTTACGCATGGAGCTTGCTTCCAGGAAGGGATGTCCCTCATAAGAACTTCCTGGTGCTTCTTTCTCACTGGCAATTCCAATGTATTTCGGTCCCATTTTTACAGTAAGCATATCTGCGGGGTCCAGCTCGAAGCACATTGCACCGTGCTCAGTCGGCTTGGAGCCATCAAGCAGAAGAGGATTTCCCTGAAGGGCAAAGCCTGTGTAAAGATACAGTTTTCCATCGTCATCCATAAAAACGCCCGGGTCAAACTGCAGCGGCTCCTCTTTCTTTCCAATAGGAGTGCCGTCTGCATATTTTACATAACCATAGAATTCATATTTGCCTGCCGGCTTGTCACAGACAGCCACAGAGATCATCTTGGTGCCGCCCATGAAATAATAAAGATAAAATCTTCCGTCCGGTCCCTGGATCATATCCGGTGCTGCCAGACCATTTGTAAGACGGATCTTCGGCGCTGCCGGATCCTGCTCTCTTTTGAAAATAACACCCTCATAACGCCAGTTGCCAAGATCGTCTACCGGTGCTGACCAGCATACATAGTCTCCAAGACAGAAATTCAAGCCGTTAAAAAGATCATGAGAACCATATATGTATACACGTCCGTCCACAATATGCGGCTCCGCATCCGGCACGTATTCCCAGCTTGGCAGGTACGGATTTACAGCCTGCTTTGTTTTCATACCTTCATCCTCCATCGATTATTTTACATAATTCATAATATGGATTTATTATAACACCCTGCAATTTCTGTACCTGTTTTTTACGTAAAGTGTAAGAAATCCATCGCAAATAGCACATCTTCAAAATCCAGAAGTTGAATCTCAATGAAAAAAAGCCGTCTAGTCACAGACAGCTTTCTTCCTTTGCACCATTTCCTTACCTGATTCACTTTATTCCAAGACATCTGCCATTGGAAGCACTCCTAGGGAGATTCGAACTCTCGACACCGCGCTTCGTAGACGCGTGCTCTATCCAGCTGAGCTACAGGAGTATACTCGGCCATGAGGGAATCGAACCCACTCGTGTTATGATAACAGCGGATTTACAGTCCGCTCCGCCTCCTTAACGGGATAATGACCGATATGATTTCTTACATGTTTTATATTACCAGAAGAACTATATATTCTGCAATAAACCACTAGTTTAATATAACCAAGGAACTTAAGTAAAACTGCATTCTGACTTATAAAAAATCCCCATTATCATTTCTTAGTCCATCTTATATATCGATTTTTTTATTGCATTTTCCCATTTATCTGGTATAATAATCATTCGGTAAACAATTCAATAACAAATTAGCTCTGGTATAAAATTGGAAACGACACAAGTGTACACTTGATAACGAACAACACATGTGTCTTTTTTGTACCCATTTTTAGAAAAAGGAGAACAATTTTATGCCAAAAACTAAGTTTCAAAATGTTATTTTCACTCTGATGATGGCTTTCCTTATGGTCTACGCCATGATCTGCTACAACATTTCCCTGAACATCGGTGGAATGAGCAACCAGGTATTTCTCATGGCTTTCGGCGAAATGAAGATTATGTGGCCGGTTGCATTTGTACTGGAGTTCTTTATTGTTGATAACCTTGCCCATAAGCTTGCTTTTCGTATTGTCACACCTAAAGACAGACCTTTCGCCATCACAGTTGCAATTTCTGTTATGATCATCTGCATTATGTGCCCGATCATGAGCTTAATTGCCACAATCTTGTTTAAAAATGCGGGTTCCCAGTTCGTTGCCGTATGGCTCCAGACCACTTTCATGAACTTCCCGGTAGCCTTCTTCTGGCAGCTGATGTACTGCGGACCGCTGATCCGTTTTCTCTTCGGGAAAATGTTTCCGGAGAAACAAGATGCATAAGCGTACCTGTTAGAGCGTGTTTGGAAAAGGCTTTCTGCAAGATGTGCGTCACAATTTGTGGGAGATTTCGCCCGGATGAGGGCGCCGTAGCGGGCTACGGCAACCGAATTCGGGTGAAATCTCCCGCAAAGTGGGGCGTGCAGATTGCGGGAATGATTTTTCAAACACGCTCTAGCAGTTTTCATATAAATTTGAAGGATTTTAAAAGGCATTGCAGGATATAGCCTCTCCCTAACGTTTGACTCCAAAATCAAATCGTTTACAGACGCCATATAATTCCTTGCAATGCCTTTTCTCGTTAAACTTTCTCAGCTACTATTCTGTAATTTCTAATCCAAATCAAGAAGTATGTACTGCCATTGTTGTATTCTCGATAAACCCTTCACACATTTTCTGTACTTTTTTAAGCGGCAGCTCGGAAATTGCCGCAATTTCTTTCTGTGAATACCCCCGAGAAAACATGTTAAAAACGGTCCTGCGATCTTTTTCTCTGGCCTGTCTTCTCATTTCTTTTTTCATCTCTTTCTTCATTTCTTTCCGCGTTGCTGCTCTCGCTTCATCTGCATACATTTGCATTGCGCCATCCCATGCCTTACACATATCCTTCACCTCCACAACCTCTTCATCAACAAATTCATATTGCTCCAGTAATATCGCCAGAAGCCATCTGGTTTCTTGACTTAGCTTTCGTATTTCTTCGGTACTCTCTTCTACGTATTTTCTCAATTCGTCTTTTTTACGGCTGTGCTTCATAAGCTGGAAAATATCTTTCCATTCCGTGTGAAACAACTCAGGATTCTGTTCATGAATATCTATCATACAAATATCATAATCAGGAAGCCTGTCTGAAAAACTCATCACATTTTCCGGGATGTCCATCATTTCCTGTAATTTTAACTTACTCTTCCACCTTTTCTCTCCCAGGTATAATACCTGATGAAATACCGGAAGCAATGGACGACGGATTCGGCGCCGTTTTTTCCCACGTTTTCCTCTTCCCCAAAACATTTGCTGGGATTTTCTTTTCCACTCTTTTAGCTGATCTGTATATTCTATGCTGTCATATGTAAAACATCTCACAGGCATCTCATAATTTGCCCCAGATTCAACTTCACATGCCAACAAAAATCTACAGCCTGGCTTATCGTGGAGACGAAGGAAATCGCGCTCTCTTTCCAGATACATGAGCTTCGCGCTGTCATCCCCGAATTCTCCCTCTTCAAAAACACCTTTTTCCCTGGCAATTTCCTCTTCGCCGTATTTTTCAGAACTGTTTTTCTTTTGTATATTTTTTGCCATAATCGACTGTTTATATGATACTCTCTTCTTCCTTTGTACTTCCTTAAGATAACATGGATCCACAATCTGCTTTCCTGCAAATAAGGTACCATTCACAAAATCTGCAAAGCGTTCGTTATCTTTCAGATACTCCTGTAGTCCCTGGTCTTTTACACCCAAGTTTCACCACCTTCTTTATTACGCTTATTTCACAGGAATACTTCACCGAATGGCAATGAATAGACTGCTGTTCATGAGCTGAACCGCCTACGAATAGTACATAGAGTTCCTGAGATGTGAATTCAGCGTAACATAAAATATAATGTACTGCAAGGAGTTTATATTTTTTTAAGAATCATTCCTCGTTAATATTATACCATTTGTATTTATTTTATACAATATTATTTTTATAAAATATATACTTAAATAAAAAAAGGCATTGTAGAACATGCCGCCCAAAAGTCAGACATTAAAATCTAACTTTTAGTACGCGGTATAATATCCTTGCAATGCCTTTAATTCATAACGATCTATAAATACGCCCTACATGTTTTTTTCACTTTTTGGTTTCCTAAACCTTTATTCTTCCTCTTTCAAATGCACATCCAAAAATTCCAATCCAACTGTCTCCGCATAGTCTCTTCCCTCTTCAAAGTTCATCTCGAAACCATGGGTAGATTTTTTTCCATAAATGGGAATCAGAACAGAACCTTCCCCTGTATACGCTTCCTCAATTGCCTTTTCAGAATAGCTGTATGGCACCAGGCTGTCATTGATTCCGTGAATGATCATCACGTCTCCGTCATATGCGCTGATAGTGCCATAAACATCCAGATCATAAACTGTTTTCACATACTCAGAACCCACAGTTCCTACCGGCATCTCAGCTCTGTCTTCCGGAATATCATATGCGGAATCATACATTTCCCGGACATTATCCGCAATACAAAACGCCGGATAAATCAGGATCATAGCAGCCACATCATCTTTTCTGTCTGCAGCAGTCAGAGCACTTACAATTCCTCCCTGGCTCTGTCCCAGAAGGAAAAGATGATCCTGATCCACATAATCCTTTGTTTTCACAACGTCCATAACAGCACTTAAATCTTCTTTCTCAGTCATCACTGTCATATCCATGAAATCTACGTCACTGTTTCCGTTAAGGGAACCGCCGCAGAAGTCAAATGTATAAACCACATATCCATCCTGAGCCGCCTTTTCCGGCCATTTTGCACGCTCTACCATCTGGGAAGTAGAACCGATTCCGTGGCTCATAATGATTACTGGATAAGTCTTTGTTTCGTCAAAATCTTCCGGATAATAGAACTGTCCGTAAATATTATTGTCTCCATTTTTGCACCAGGAAACCACCTTTGTGCAGCCTTCTAGTTCTGTAGTGTATCCCTCTTCAATCTCCGGATTGTCAGACTCTTCTAAATCAGCATCTTCCTCTCCTTCAGAATTAGAACTGTCCTCTGCTTCCTCTGTCTGCTCTTCTGCGTTTTCCTCAGCCCAGACAGTCACACTTACACAGCTCACACTCAATACTGCTGCCACCCCTAAAGCAATTAACATCTTTTTCTTTAACATCTTTATTGCTCCACTTACTTTTTTCTCAATCAATCACATCATTCTGAAATCTGGACAAATGCTCATAAGGCAGAATCAATCTGCCTCGGAACAATCCACAGCCATCGTTGATCAGACTGTTATTTACCGCAGAAAACATATTCACATCAAGATCTGCTAATTCCAGGGAAAGCAGCTTCATTCCCCGTTCATAAGCCTCATCAAAGTAAACACATTCCCCTTCCGGGATCACATCTCTTCTGGCACGCTCGTCCTGCTGGCGTTTCTCATAGCCCAGGTGATTGGCCGGACCGATTTCTGCAATGTCATCCATTTTCTGGGTACGGAGCTGTACCTCCATGTAGGATCTGGAGCTGTTATCATAAAATGTAATATGTAAAGACTGATACCCATATTCACTGGTACCACAAATATAATCTCTGTAATAAGGCTTTACATCATCATTTAGTTGATCAGAAGTACTCAATTTCACTCCCTGAGCCGATTCTGCTGTAAAGCCTCTCTCTTCCAGAAATCCTGGCAGCACATTTGCGATCTCATAAAGATAGCGGATAGACGCCTGCTCCTGTTCTTCCCCTGGCTTCAAGTGACATCTTGGCATACAGACCACAATCCGGTAAGCAATAAAATCACGAAAGCAGCTCAGCTTATTTTTCAGCTCTGCAACCGACGGATAGGTACCATTTTCCCGGTAATAATCGTAAATATATTCCACTACATATCCATTAAATTTCTCTTCTGCCCGGATCAATGACTTAATCCTGCCTTTAAATGTAAAAGCAAGAAATGGATATTCATGGGCCATATATTTGTAAAATTCCCGGATCTTCTGGGACTGGGCCGTAAGGAAATCATTATGCTCCAGAAGTTCCGTGATCTGGAGCAGAAAGTTGCTGTGCACCAAATCGACTTCGTTATGGTTCTTCTTCGCTTCCTTACGCAGATCCTCTGTATATTTCTGTAAAATTTTTAAAACCGTATCTCCGGAATATAAATAATCATTCAGTGTAATCATAGCGGTCACCTCGTTTGTGAACGTTCTTTCTGACTGTGTTTGTTACAACTATTCTAGCAAACTTTTACAATTTAGCAAGAAAAAGTTTTATTAACATTTTCCCATTTTAAAAGGGACCTCCGAAGAAGTCCCTTTGTTGTATTCCTATTCTTTTGAATATTTTATATTAATAGCTTTATTTCTTTTTCTTCCGGCATTACTCTCAGTGCGCCTTTTCTTGTTGTGATAATTGAGGCAGCTGCATTGGCAAACGTTAACATTTCAGCCAGATTTTCCTCTTTTAGTCCATTAATTCCATGTTCACAGACATAGTGCAATACACAGCCGCAGAATGTATCTCCTGCTCCGGTTGTCTCGATGGTATTATCCTGTAAAAACGGCTTTACTTCCACCATCATTTCATTATAATAAGCACGACTTCCTTCTCTTCCCATAGACACAAGAATCAGCGGAATCTGATAACGTTCTCTAATCCAGTTTACGCCATCACTATAATCTTCTTCTCCTGTCAGCCACTGAATTTCATTATCTGAAATTTTCAGTATCTGACAATGACCAAGACCATATAATACCTGCTTTCTCGCCTCTTCCATAGACTCCCAGAGCGGTGGACGTAAGTTGGGATCAAATGAAATAATAGCGCCAGCTTCTTCTGCAATATGAATTGCTTCTTTCGTTGCCTCCCGCACCCCTTCATGTGTCATAGACAATGTACCAAAATGAAAAATTTTCGTATTTTTGAGAATATCTTCACAAATTTCAGCTTTATTCAGCATCATGTCTGCACCTGGATTACGGTAAAAAGAGAAATCCCTGTCTCCATCGGGATATGTATGTACCATAGCAAGGGTTGTATGGATCTTTTCGTCTGTACATAATCCAGTGTCATCAATTCCAACTTCTTTTATTGCAGCCCTCAACTGTTCTCCGAAGAAATCATTTCCCACTTTCCCGATAAACGCTGTTTTATGTCCCAGCTTCGCCAGCATTGCAAGTACATTACAAGGTGCTCCTCCGGGATTTGCTTCAAAAAGTGGATTTCCCTGACTGCTTTTTCCGTTTTCAGTAAAATCAATCAATAATTCTCCCAGTGCCGTTACATCATATTTCTTCATACGTTGCTCCCAATTCTTGTATTTTTACCTTACTCATTCATGACAAGCTTCTGGAACTTTCATACCAAATCATATTTCACTACATCGATCTTAGCCGCACCGTCAACAAAGAAAGAAATTCCCTTTGCATCCTGCTCTGTAAGAATAACAGCAGACATAACCTGTTCTCCGTCATTGATAAATATTTCCGCGCTGAATCTATCCAGAATCACTCGCAATTTCAATTCATTACAGTCACCATTTACCAGACATTCTCTCTGATGAACCACTGCACGTTCGCTTCCGGAGAAGCTTCTGTCGATTTTCAAAACTGATTCATCTGGACGGAATCGTAAAGTGGAATGATATTTTTCATTCTCTGCAAAACAGAGTTCGAATTTTTTATAAAGCTTATCTTTATCTACCGGTCGTATTACAAGCTCCAGATCTACGGTACGTCCTTCAATCTGGTCAAGTGTGATTCTGGTGTCTTTAATCACAACATCCCTGTACTCGACTTTATTTGCACGCATGGAATCCAGTTCTCTGACCGGAACCTGATACAATCTTCCGTTTTTCACAGACACTTCTCTCGGAAGGCTCATTTGTGCAAACCATTTAGATTCATTTCTGCGATAAGCAAGAGTATCCCAGTTCTGCATCCAGGCAATCATAATTCTTCTTCCATCTGGAGCAAGCAATGTCTGCATTGCATAACAGTCAATTCCATAATCCACACTCTGATAAGACTGTTCCTTCAAAGTATGTGTCTCAGAATCCAGATCTCCTATGATACATAATGTTCCATTTCCATTATGATATTCCATTCCTTCCGGAATCATGTCCTGTGGGCTTGTCAGAAGCACATATTTGCCGTCCAGTTCAAAGAAATCCGGACATTCCCACATCTTTCCATAGCGATTTTTATTCTCTGCCAAAGTACTTACAAATTCCCATTCAAAACCATTTTTACTTCTGTAAAGAAGAATTTGTCCGCTTCCATCAGCAGGACGACTTCCTATAACACAATAAAAGTTTCCGTCTTTTTCTTTCCAGATTTTTGGGTCACGGAAATCTACTTTGCTTGCACCTTCCGGCAGATCTTTAAAGGTCAGGACCGGATTTTTGTCATACTTCACGTAATCCTTTCCATCTCCCACAGCCACCGCCTGTGTCTGAACATCCCTTGCGGTTCCGTCCTCCAGTATTTCCCGGTCCACAGCTGTATACATAAGCAGCTGTCTGCCGTCCTCCAGCTCTATGGCACTTCCGGAAAAGCAGCCCACTTTATCGTAATCCTGGTCTGGTGCCAATGCTGCCGGGAGATAGTCCCAATGCAGCAGATCCTTACTTACCACATGCCCCCAGTGCATGCTGTCCCAATGTGTGTTATATGGATTGTACTGATAAAACAAATGGTATTCTCCCTTATAGCAGGAAAATCCATTGGGATCATTCATCCATCCAACATAAGGAGTTATATGAAAAGCCGGTCTGTCTTCCGCTTTAATCTGCTGTCCCTGTGTAAATTCATATTTTCTTGCCTTTTCTAACATTTCGCTCATGAAAAATCTCCTGTCAAAGTCGTTGTTCAGTTCTTACATCTTTTGTTACTTTTCCGCGCTTAAGGATTCCTGATACTGGTCAAAATATTTCTGCTTAATTGAAAGATAATCTGAAAGCCCGTACTTCTCCATCTTTTCCAGATAGGAATCCCACTCTTCCTCAATTCCTCCGTTCAGGATCCAGTCTGCCTTCTTCTGCTCTGCGTATTTCTTAATATCGGTATCATACTGTGATACTTTATTCGTATCATCAATACTCATAAATACATTTGGATAAACATATTTGCTATTCATATCCTGTACATAGGTCTCATGCATATTATCCAGACGCCATTTCGCATCTTCCGGCTGTGTCACATATACATCATAATATTCATTCAGCACAGCCAGAGGGCCATTTACAGATTGCGCCTCACGCACTTCCACTGGAGACTGCTCTCCCAAATCCATATGTTTTAACATTTCGCCGCCGTCTTTGTTTGTAGACAGTTCAAAAATGTTAAAGGAATCCTCTTCGCCATAAGTACCCCAGTTATTCTGCGGAGACTGGAGGGGTGCATACATCTGATCAATCCATGCAGCAGCAAGTGCTGTATTACGACAACTGGATGTAAGAACACATCTTCCACGGTCAAATCCACTGGTTTCACTGTTGTTCTGTCTGGTAATATTTCTCATGCCATCTGGCCCGGTCAGTGCCGGAAGCATCACATAATCTGTATTGTTATCTATATTCGCAATATCCCATGTGAAGCAGAGTCCGTAACGGTGATTCTTTCCTTTTGCAACATAAGTAGACCACTCCTGTGTAAAGGCTTCCGGATCTACAAGATCTTCTGTCACCAGTTTATGAAGCCATTCAATTCCTTCCTTGTAGCCTTCCTGAACAGTTGTATAAATTACTTTTCCTTCATCTGTTACCGCGAAATGATCTCCTGTGTCTCCGTAACCCTCTCCAAATCCGTTTATTAAAATCGCCGGATCCTGATCTCCGTTATTGATAATAAAGGACATTGGAATTACATCACCTTCAATGGAAAATTCTTTCTCCAGTTCTTCTGCATGATCGCGGAACTGAATCAGTACCTGTTCCAGTTCGTCTGTTGTTGTAGGAATCTCAAGTCCAAGGTAGTCAAGCCATTTTTTATTAATATATGGAATATCTCCAATCGCCTGAATTGCTTCTTTTCCTGCACCAAGCTGTTCAATCCACGGGAAAGAATAGATATGTCCATCCGGTGCTGTACACATAGTCCTGTACTCTGGGTATTTTTCAAACACAGCCTGAAGATTCGGCATATATTTGTCAATCAGATTTTCCAATGGAATAATAATTCCCTGCTTGGCATAACGCAGCAGGTCATAATCACTCATACCTGCATTAAACAGACCATCCGGCAGATTTCCAAACTGAGCCAGAGCCAGATTCTTTTTATCTGAAAACTGATCGGATACAAAACAGGTCCAGTCAATATGAACATTTGTCTGTTCTTCCAGTCGCTGGAAAATCACTCTTTCATTGGGATCCTGTGTGGAAGTAGCCGGTGCACTTGTAATAAAAGAAAGCTCCTCTGTTTCCTTTAATGGAAACTGTACCTCAGATACTGGTGTGTCCGGGTTGATCTCCGCATTAAGCTGCTGCTCTTTTCCACACCCTGCCGTACTTATCATCATCGTCAAAGAAAGTCCAAGTGCAAGTAAACCTTTTACTCTGTTTTTCTTCATATCTGTATCGTTCCTTTCTTATCAGCCTTTTACTGATCCGACCATAATTCCCTGATCAAAATACTTCTGGAAGAATGGGTACATTACTAAAAGCGGTAAGCTTGATACTACAATAGTTGCATATTTCAGCTGTTCCGCTACCTTTGCCATTTCAGCAGTACTCTGAATATCTGCAATCATACCTGGCTGCGGAGTATTCTGTACCAGAATGGAACGAAGTACTAACTGCAGAGGCTGAAGATTTGCATCATTCAGATAAATCATTGCATCAAAATAGCTGTTCCACATTCCTACGAATGACCACAGTGCAAGTACTGCAATGATTGGCTTGCATACCGGCATCATGATTTTGAAGAAATGCTGGATCTCATTGGCTCCGTCAATTGCGGAAGCTTCTCTTAATTCTGCCGGGATCGACTGGTAGTATGTTCTTGCAAGGATCATATTCCATACATTAAATGCTCCAGGAATCAAAACTGCCCAGACTGTATTTACCATATGCAGCTGATTGATTAAAATAAAAGTCGGGATCATTCCACCGCCAAAGAACATTGTGATCAGAAAAATAAGATTAAAAAATTTTCTTCCCACAAATTCCTTCTTGGACAATGGATACGCTGCCAGCAATGTTATAAAAACAGAAATAGCTGTAAATGCAAGTGAATACAGAAAAGAATTCAGGAATCCACGCCAGATCATCTCATTTTCCAGTACTCTGCGATATGCATCCAAAGTCCAGTCCTTAATATGAAAACTCAGTCCCTGATTATTCAAAACTGTAGGATCCATAAAAGAGGCAAGCACTACATACACGATTGGAATTGCAATAGAAAGTACAAACAGTCCAAGAATCAGGAATCCAATTCCAAGGATAAGACAGTCTGTCTTCGAATATTTTTTCTTTATTTTCTCCATCTTCGCTTCCTCCTATAATCCTTCTCCGTCGTTCAGCTTCTTTACCACCCAGTTTACAAAAACTAACAGAATTACATTTACTACTGAATTAAACAGACCAACAGCCGTCGAATAACCATAATCGCCGTTCAAAAGACCAATACGGTATACATATGTTGATAAAATTTCTGATGCCGGCAGGTTCATATCTGTCTGTAATGCATAGGCTTTCTCGAATCCAATACTCATAATATTTCCAGCCTGCAGAATAAACTGAATTACAATAATATTCTTGATTGCAGGAAGCTCCACATACCAGATCTGCTGCAGAAGATTTGCGCCATCCATAATAGCTGCTTCTTCCAGTTCTTTGCTTGCATTGGATAAAGCAGCCGTGTACATAATAGAGGCCCAGCCTGCTGTCTGCCAGATTCCACTTGCTATGTAAATGGTGCGGAAAGCAGATGGCATTGTCATCCAGTTTGTACTGATTCCTAACAGTTTATTCAGAGGTCCGACTGGAGAAAGCAGCATTCGTACCATACCGCAAAGTACAATTACAGATATAAAGTTCGGCATATAGACCAAAAGCTGTACTTTCTTCTTAACTCCGGTTCTGCGGATACGATTTAAAAGCAATGCCAGAATGATCGGAACCGGAAAGCCCCACAGCAGTCCATAAATACTCAATTTTAGTGTATTCAGCAGGTAGTTCATAAAATCCGGTGAAGATAAAAACCGCCTGAAATATTCAAGTCCGACCCATGGACTTCCAAGCACTCCCTTGATTACGTTGTAATCCTCAAACGCAATCAGAAGTCCCCCCATAGGAAGATACTTAAAAATGATTGTCAGTAAAAGTCCTGGCATTAAGAAAAAAAGATATAACTGCCAGTTTTTCTTCACATATGTAGCCTTATCTCTCCACGTTTGCTTTTTCACGGGCATTGTTTGGTTCTGCATTCTTTTCATGCACTTCTCCTCCATTCCTTTCCCTTTTCGTTCTCGGAACCGGTTAAGTAACCGGTTACTTTATGACTCGATGTTACTACATCCAAGTTCATATGTCAACACTTTTTCAAGCTAAAATAACCGGTTACGTAATCGGTTATTTTATCATTGCCTTTTTTTTAAATAATTGCTATACTAAAAAAATAATATAATCCCAGTAATTAAAAGATTCCCCAATATTATTCTCATTTATTAATAAGGAGATTAAATTTTTATGGCAAAAAAACAGGTAACATTTGCAGATATTGCAGAATATACTCATTTTTCAAAAACTACAATATCACGGTATTTCAATCATCCCGATTCTCTTACGCTTGAAAATCAGGAAAAGATTTCACAGGCTCTTGATACCCTTGGCTATAAAAAAAATAAACTTGCAAAAGTTCTGGCAAATGGTAAGAGTGAATTTATCGGAATCATTATTCCAAATCTCTACTTGCATTACTACTCTGAAATGCTGACACAGCTTCTTTCAAGCTATAGTAACTACCATTACAAATTTCTTGTTTTTTCCAGTGAACACGGTGCCGAAGAGGAACAACAGTATATTGAAGAGCTTCTTTCCTATCAGATTGAGGGGCTTATTGTTTTAAGCCATACACTGTCATCCAAAAAGCTGGCTTCCTATCAGATTCCTGTCATTGCCATTGAGCGAGAGGCAGAATATATCAGCAGCATTACCACTGACAATTATATGGGTTCCCTTCAGGCTACCTCCCTGTTAATTCGTGATAAATGTGATATATTGATTCATATCAATGCCAATGTTGAAAAAACAATCCCGGCTTATGATCGTATACGTGCATTTGAGGAAACATGTAAAGAATATCAGGTTCCTTATGACATTGATCTAAGCGTAAGCGGCAATTCTTATCAAGAGATTTTAAATGTGATAAGACGTATCTTTACAAGAATTGAAGAAAAGTATCCGAATCAAAAAAAAGGGATCTTTCTCGCGAATGATACCTATGCCAATATGTTTCTCAATTTAATTTTCCAGAAATATGGTAAATTACCACCTACTTACGAAATTATAGGTTTTGATAATTCTCCAATTGCCAGTGAATCAATCCTTCCGATCACAACTGTCGGTCAGCAAATTGACGTTATTGCACAGACTGCCATGGAGCTTCTGGTGCAGCAGATGGAAGAGCAAAAAAAGCGAGCGCCTAAGCCACTGGAAAAGCCAATTCACAAACAGATCACTCCGGTGCTGATTCGCCGGAATACTACCAGTTAACTTATTGCTATCGTATATTATTAAAGCGGACATTCCAGGTCCGCTTCGCTACTTGCTCATGAACGCAGTCGCTTCGCGCTCTGTCAGTGGGGGCTGAAGGCTCCCACTGACAGAAGCATCCCCCCTTACCTGCCGCTTAGTGCTCCGCGCACTTGAAACGGGGGAATGCATATCTGCGTTCAAAAAAAGGCACCTCCCCAGTTTGAAAAAGGCTCTAATCTAGAACTGGAAAAATAATATCTACACTAAAAATCTTTTCTTCCAAATTCGCCACAAGATTTCCGCCATATTTTTCCACCACATATTGAATACTTTTCATGCCAAATCCATGATAATTATCATCTCCTTTGGTACTCACCGGAAGCCCATTACGAAATTCCAGTTCATCCTCGCAATAATTCTCAATATGAATCCCCATCACATCTTGTCTCGCATATCCGATGAGGCTGATAATTCTTTTTTCAACTGGCAGCTCCGCTGCACATTCAATAGCGTTATCTAAAGCATTTCCAAATATGGCAGCGATATCTCCCGATTTAATACCAGTAAGCTTCTCTCCATCAATCATATATGAAAACTTAATTTGATATTTTTCACAAAGAAGATTCTTTTCTGAAAGAATAATATCCAATGGCTGGCAGCCTGTTTTCGCAAGCCCGTCATAAATATCTACTGCTTTACGTATTTCTTCCAGCTGGCCATGATCTGCATTTCCGGCTTGTTCCAATTCCAGAATCCGGTGCTTAAGATCATGACATTTCATGTTAATGATTTCAACTGTTTTCTTTGACAACTCATACTGTTTTGCATTTTCCTTTATTAACTGCTCAAGAGCCAGATTTTCTTCATTGAGCCGGGACTGTTCCAGAAGCCCAAACTGCATAAAAAGAGATAAAATACAGCAGAATACAAATGGAACACGGCACGCCATAACCATATCCAGCTTTTCACTGATCAGCCAGCTTTGAAGGAGCCAGCAGACACATAAGGAAATAATGGCTACCCAAAGTACACGGACTCTGTTCTGGCTGATATTCGGAAAATTTTTTATTTTTGCTGCACAGGTAAGATAGCAAATAATATATACAATGGTAAATCCAATGACCATTTCCGTGGAAAGCATCTTGAAAGAAGTTTTGGTCACGATACAAATCAGCACCTGAATATTGCTTCCAAGATTCTGTACAGTAAAAGCTCCAATTGTACAAAATAAAATATCCAAAAAAGAACGCCTGAAGCAAAACCACATGTAAAGCTGCATAAAAACAAGCACAATAAAGGTTCGAATTCCGCTTATATATTGACCAATTATAATTGGAAGGGTAACTCCCAAAAGCAGACAGGCAGTTCCCCCTACAAGCAGGCGTAACCAGAAGCGTTTCCTTTTTTTTAGATGGAAAAAGAACATAGCTTCCGCTATAAAAAGCTGGATGATAAAACAGGTAATTCCCTGTATTTCACTTGTAGATGAAGCTAATATTTCATAAATTGCCACGTCAGTTTCCTCCCCGGTTAATGTACATTGTCATTTGATCTATAAAAGTTTTTTTATAAGAACGGGAAATCGATAATTCCTTTCCATTTACAAACACGCTGTTTCCCTGATAGCGGGAAATCCATTCCAGATTTACACAAAAGGATTTACTGCAACAGGAGAAGCGACCTGTCGGAAGCTGTGCTATAAAATCTCCCATTGTGCTTCGCAGGCGAAAGTTCTCTTTCGAAGTATGAAGATAAAGATAATGCTTTGCACTTTCAATATAAATCAGATCTGCAATATCAATTTTAACAGTTCCCTGTTCAGAAGGAACATATATCTGATAACCATGAAGCTTTTTACAGATTCGGATCGCTTTGTCCAGTTTCAGCGAAAAGTTGAAATATTCAATAGGCTTTACCATAAAATCAAGAGCCTGCACTTCATATCCGTTAATGGCATATTGCGCCATATTGGTAATAAAAATAAGAGGAATCTGGCTATCAAATTCCCGCAGTTTTCTGGCGGTGTCAAGACCATTCATATGAGGCATTTCAATATCCATAAGAGCAATGTCGCAGCTGGCTTTATAATCGCTGATAAAATTTAATCCGTTTTCAAAGCATTCTACAGCTAACGGTTCCTGTTTTTCTTCTGAATAGCGTAATATATAGTCTTGAAGAATTTTTGCACTTTTCTTATCATCTTCCACAATAGCAATGGTAATCATAGTTATCCTCCATGGTATACGGCAAAAGCCGGAGTCCTTTTGGGCATTCCGGCTTTTTCATTATACCATGTAAATATTAATTTGTGCCATATTTTACAGCAGATAAATCAAGCTTTTGTCTCATCCTTACAAGTACATTTCTGAAATCCAGAATAAGAGGAAACAATATATGCAATCATGGAAAGTGCCATAAGTACGGCTGAAATTATGAATTTTTTTATGGTTGCAAACTCATAAAGTCCTGATACCACATATCCAATAAAATCAACTTGTGTATAAAAACTGTTAACAAGTGCTGCTGCAGTCAGAATTGCATTTGCAGTAAGCAGAAGGCTTGTCCACTTAAAATCAGGTGCCACCTTCAAAACGATCATCGCAAGAATCTGCAGAACCACTGTTACAAGCAGCAGAACCTCAATATAAGCTTCTGTATGTCCTGCCTGGCGGTACATTACAAAGCCGATCAGCGCAAGGATTGCAGCCACAAAACTTAAGTAAAAACCAAATGTTTTATTTTTCAGATATCCCATATTACTTGTCCTCCTTCACGTAAACTGTCTTTTTGCGAAGTGAATTTCGAAGGTACATAACTGCAAACAAAAGTGTCAGAAGTCCAAATACCACCTCTGCTGCCATAAAGGCAATCTGCCACCATGTAAGAACGTGAATATATTTAGTGGAGGTTGTAATTGTATTCATATCATTACTTGCAACTGTATTATATACGAAATATTTAATTGTTTCTTTCATCTTTTTCTGGAAAGCAGAGTCCTTTGCAATCAGCTTTAGGTTCTCAGTTGAAGTCATGGAACCAATATTAGCGCTTTCATATGCGGAAGTTGTAAGACATCCGCCACCGCCGCCAAATACAATATCTCTCCAGTTCATGTAATCAGCACCGTTGATCATATCTGTTACGATCCAGCCTTCAAATCCCCACTCGTTACGTGCAACCTGCACCTGTGAAGCTTCGGAAGCTCCTGAATATACAGTTCCAAGACGGTTGAAGCCTGTCATGATTCCCTGCGCATAGTTATTTTCCATAGCTCCCTGGAATGCACGGAGTTCATTTTCCCTTGCAGCCTGCTCTGTGAAAAATGTGGAAACACCGGAACGGTTTAACTCCTGATGATTCATGATATAGTGTTTCGGCATCATCATAAGACCTTTGGATTTTCCGCCTTTGCAGACAGCCTGTCCCAACAGGTTGGTAAGCATGGCATCTTCTGAATAATATTCATGATTTCTGGAGCAGTAAGGTGCACGGTGAATGTTAAGACCAGGTGCTGCAATGGAGTTGGCATTGGACCACAATCCGTCTTCACCAAAGAGCTCGCCTTCTCTCTCTACAAGTTCTTTATTGAATGTTGCTGCAACTACAGGTTCTGTAGGCATGGAGCTCATAGAGTAGGAAGCATATTCGTTGTCTGAAGAAACATAAGTCGGCTCGGAAGAGTTGGATTCATTCCAGCGGGTTGCATATCCTGCAATCTGGTCGTAGCTGTAACCGATCGGTCCGTCATACCAGATTGCTTCTGGCAGGAAAATAGAATCCAGCTTCTCAAAGTTTTTATCTCCTGCTTTTTCAATAAAGTTGGCAGCCTCTTCCAAAGTCAGCTGATCCATAAGCTGATCCCATTTTTCATCAGACAGAGGAAGTGCACCTGCGAAAGTTCCATCCTCATTAAACTGGAGGAAATCAACGGTGCTTAATCCGTTGTCAGCTCCCCAGACAACTTCTTCGTCATTGTTCTCAGTAAGCTCATAAGCGGAGTTTGTAAGACCTTTCATCATTTCCTCTATTGGAGTAATGCTTTCCACTTCTTTCCAGCCCTTGCTCCAGTCAGAACGTGTAGTGTATTCAGCAGTATCCGGGATCAGATTGTTAATATCGCAATCCTGGAATGCATTCTCTACGTTTTCAGAATAAGTCTCTTTATCTTCACCAAGAGAAACTGTCACTACATTTTCCGGCTCAATTGTTTCATCGTCTGTAATTGTGATCAGATCGTCTGTGGAATCTGTTTTTACCGCCAAGACATTGTTTAATGCTTCATGCGCACCGTTTCCGATTGTGAAATAATAATCACCGGAATCCAGCACCCATGCGCCCTCTGTTCCATCTTCTTTTACAGCTTTTTCATCATAGCTTGCCATATATTCCGGAGCGAACTCAATTTCCAGAGTCTGTGATTCGCCAGGCTCAAGAACCTCTGTTTTTCCAAAATCAAGAAGCTGAATAGAAGCTTTCTCCAGTCCGCCCTCTATATATGGTGTCTGTACATAAAGCTGGACAACATCTTTTCCGGCAACGTCACCGGTATTGGTTACCTTCACTTTTGCAAGTCCCTTTTCCCCAGATATTACATCTACACTTTCCAGCTCCTGAGTAAAGGTTGTATAAGATAAACCATATCCAAACGGATAAGTTACTTCATCTACATAGTTCCATGCTTTGCCAGTAGAAGAGCCTTCTGTGGTGGCTGCATTTCCCTGATCCAGAACAGTATCCTCGTAACGGGTTTCATAATATTTATAACCAATATAGATACCTTCTGTTTCTACTACATACCAGTCACCCTTGTCTGCTTCTGTAAGTTCTGCACCAGATTCTGCATTGGAAGCATTAGTATAAGTATAAAGACCAAAGTTGGTCATTGCCGGAGCAGAAACAGAACTTGTGGCATAAGTATCAGAAATATGACCGGATGGATTCACATCGCCAGAAAGTACATCACATACTCCAAGGAATCCATTCATTCCCGGAAGTCCAGTCCAAAGAATTGCTCCAATCTCCGGATCATCCTTCAGTTCCTGGATTTCCATAGGAACGTCAGAGTTGATCAAAACGATCACCTTGCCATTGCTATTTTCCTTTGCAAGCTGGATCATCTCTTTTTCGTAAGCTGAGATAGACATCGGGGTGTCGAAGCTGTCCCCATTAGGATCCTTCATATTTGTGCTGTAGTCAGACGCCTCTGAACTGTCTCGGGAAAGAACAACAATTGCTGTTGTATCCTTAGCAGATTCCAGAATATCATCTGTGTAAAGTTCAGCAGGTGCCTCACCTACTGTATATGTATCTGCTTCATTATAAGAAGCGGAAAAAGCAGGTACAAGGCTATGGCCCGGAACTTCATTTCCAAAGAAAGAAGCTTTTCTGTAATATGGCGCGCAGGTTTCACTTGCATAAAAGCCTTTCATGGTTTCATTTACTGTGAAGCCTCTTTCATCCATAGCTTCTTCAATACCATAAGCGATCTGACCATCCTCTGAATCAGCCACAACAGAGGAACCAATTAATCCGCCGGTTCCCGGAAGATGGCTGTTTAAGCCCCAGAGGGTAACAGCTTCTTTGGATTTGTCAAGTGGAAGAGTCTGATCTGTATTTTTGAATAAAACGGAACCTTCTGAAGAAATTTCAGCAGCCAGCTGTTCTTTAGCCTTTACCAGATCCTCTACATTGTCAAATTCAGATTCATAATAAATGCCATCAGAGTCAGAATCTCCCTGCTCGATTTTGTAGCTTGAGGTTCCAAGTGTCGCATTAATGAAATCCACTCTTGCATTTGCAATTGAGCTTCCGCCCAGTGTGATTGTGAGAAGTGAGGCTGTAGTTGTTGCCAAACCACGCCAGATTTTCCCGGTATGCTTTTTCATATTTCCTTTCCTCCTAGTAAATTTCCTTTGACAGATAAACACATACTTTTCAGATAGTTACTCTGTCCTTTCAGTTCTGTTTGAACCGCTGGATTTACTATAGCAAAAGGAATGGGATTTGTGAAAAATTCGGCAAATTTGGAACCGTTTCTGGCAAAACTGGTAAGCATATGAAATTTAAATCAATCTAATATTTCAATCTCTGTCTCTGCATTTCCAAGCTCAGATTCAGCTTTCACAACTACTTTACCAGCTCCAGCCTGTGGACGGATAATCGCCAGTGCTTCTCCATAATAAGTATCTGTCTCATTGCTCTGGTAGCTTTCCGGATAGTATGGGCAGGCACTTCCAAATGCCAGAAGCTCGCCACCTTTTACAGCAAGCTTGATTCTGCCTCTTGCCAACGGTTTTGTCTGGCCGTTTTCGTCTGTGTAGCGCATTCTTACGTAGCAAAGATCGGTGTCTGCATTCACACAGGTAAGCTCTGGTTCTGCCTGGAGGATTGTTTCTTTTCCCGCGGTTGTCAAGGTTTTCTCTTCAATTATATTGTCATCTGCATCATAGGCAACAGCCTTGATTTCTCCATTCTGATAGGTTGTATCAAAGAATACCTTGCAGTCATTTTTCGGCTTCTTAGTGCCTACACACTTGCCGTTTATATACAACTTCACATGATCTGCACGGGTGTAAACTTCCACTTTTGCTGCATTCCCATCACAGCCATTCCATGACCAGCTTTCCATTGCATTTGTCATTTTCCATGCAGAAGGAGAATGGGCATCCTTTGTGTGATCAACCGGCATAACTGCAATTGCCAGATCCTCCAGTTCAAAGGCAACTCTGGTATATGCCATCTCACCAAGAGGCTTTCCTGTGAGATCAATTCGGCCTGAACCGGCACTTACCCAGCCACAGCCGCCATCAAAACGAGGTGCATAATCCTTATATTCCCATGCGCCGATTCCAACCTCACCCAGATAATCCTGAGCTGCCCAGACGAAGTCACCAATGATACGCTTATCACGTTTTGCTTCCTGCATAAATCTGTAAGCATCTGCACAGAAGGTTTCACTTCCAAGAATAATTCGCTTGGAATACTTCTTTAAGTCATGACGGTAACGCTTGATTCCATAGTTATATCCTGCTACATCCATATTGGCATATGCATCCCTTGTTTTCACATCACATGGATAAAGAGTTGCTCCTGTTTTCATAAATCCGGCACCAAAAATTCCGGCTACTGTGTTATAAAATTCACTTCCCACAGCCTTTTTCTTCTTGACATTCTCAGCAGCTTCATCTGCTTTTTTATCGCTGTAAACACCAAATCCCATAGAGCTTAAGAAGTTAAAGAAGATGTTGATTCCGCAGCTTACAGGGCGGGTGGAATCCAGCTCATGAAGTCTGTCTGTAAGGGATTTTGTAAGGGCAATTCCCTTTTTCTGCGCAGTCTCAGATACTTCATTTCCTGTAGAATACATGATCACAGATGGATGATTATAGTCCTTATCCACCATATCTTTTAAGTCTTTTCTGTAATTTTCCAGAATCTCATCTGCATAGTCATACTTTGTTTTATGGATATACCAGCCATCAATATATTCGTCCATTACAAGCATTCCCATCTCGTCACAGGCGCGAAGAAGTGCTTTGGAGCATGGGTTATGTGCAGAACGGATTGCATTATAGCCAGCGTCCAGAAGGATGCGGATTTTACGGCGTTCTGCAAATTCATACGCACAGGCACCAAGAAGGCCGTTATCGTGATGGATACAGCCACCTTTTAACAGGACACGTTTTCCATTGATACAGAAGCCCTCTTCCGGAGTACAGCTTACTACACGGATTCCAAAGGTTTCTTCCTGAATATCCTCGCCGAAGGTTACGCGACAGGTGTAAAGATTCGGTGCTTCCGGACTCCAAAGGTTTGCTCCCGGAAGAGCAATTTCTCTGGAAAATTTACCATCTGCCTGGAGAATTTCCAAGGCGATGATCTTATCTGATGCTTTGTCAGAATTTTGAACAGTTGGTTGTACTGCATTTTCGTCAATACACGGCTCTATGGTCTCGTCTGTCTGGCCTGCACTTTCGCCAGCCACAGCTTTTCTGGTAACAATCTGTTTCTCCAGAATCTCCACTTTCACCTCGCCGGCAGCATTCGGCCATGCCTCCACGCGGATCTTCGGCTCCTTATAATCCAGTGTAGTGATCTTCACACTGTCAAATCTCAGATGGTTTTTCGGCACTGTATACAGCCACACCGGACGGTAAATTCCGGTACCGGAATACCAGCGGCTGTTTGGCTGATCGTGGTTGATCACTTCCACGCGGATCACATTCTCTTCCCCGAATTTTACATACTTGGTGGCATCTACATAGAATCCGATATATCCATAAGAATGATAAGCCACTTTTTCGCCGTTGAGATATACAGTTGCCTTACGGTAAACGCCCTCAAATTCCAGGATCACTTTCTCGTCCTTCGCTTTCTCTGGAAGGATAAATGTTTTCTCGTAAGTGTAATCCTGCGCCTCATACCATCCTATATTCACACCGCCGGCACTTGTCTCGCTTCTCTCATCCAGCTGCATGGCATCATGCGGAAGAGTCACTGCAAATGCATTTTCTTTATCTCCTGTTTTGTAGCAAATCCAGTTTTCGTTAAATGACTGCTTCATGATTTCCTCCTGAAATTTTCTATAATTTTCTTTTAATGTCAAGCGGATATTCCAGGTCCGCTTCGCTACTTACTCATAACCGAATGCTGCTTCTCAGCTTAATTCTACCAAATAAAAAGCAGGCTGCGCTATTCCAAACGCAACCTGCCAAAAAACACGCGCCAACTGTGCAAAAAGCGCATTGCTGTTCTCCTGTTCGCAGCAACAGGCTCTAAATCCTGTTTGAAAAATCATTCCCGCAATCTGCACGCCCCACTTTGCGGTATATTTCACCCGAATTCGGTTGCCGTAGCCCACTACGGCGCCCTCATCCGGGCAAAATCTCCCACAAATTGTAACGCACATCTTGCAGAAAGCCTTTTTCAAACACGCTCTAATCTTCTATGGAAAAATACTCAGAAATCTGTTATACTATCTGGCAAAGGCGTATTTTGCCTGTCACTATGTAAAAGGTACCTGAAGATTTGTAAGTGAGGATAAACTTATGAATAAAAAACTGAAATTCAAGGGATCCATGAAGCAGTTCATGAGGTGGCCACTGTATCTGACCATTCTTCTTATATGGCTGGATATTCTTATTTTTATGATAAGTGTGAAAGCAGGAATTCTTGCTACACTTGGAATTGTGGTATATATTGTGGCAGCACTTCTGCTTACCCGCTTTCACAGGCCGCTGATTCTCAATGATCTGATCGCGTTTGCCAATCAGTATGAATCTCTTGAGAAGCGTCTTCTGGATGATCTGGCTCTTCCCTATGCCATTATGGACACCAATGGAAGAATGATCTGGTCTAACAAGGTGTTTGCAGAGCTTACCGGGAAAGAACAGCTGTATAACAAGCACATTACCACTATTTTTCCGGAAATCACACCGGATAAACTGCCTGTACCTGAGAAACAGGAGATCACAGAGATGAGCACCAGCTTTGGAGACAGGATCTATCGTGTTTCCATGCAGCTGGTTACTATGAAAGATGTGGTAAATGAAGCCCGTATTCTGGAAAATGTGGATGCAGACATTAATCTTGTGGCAATGTTTTTCTATGATGAGACAGAGCTTCAGGAATATATTCAGAAGAATGAGGATGATAAGCTGGTAGTTGCCCTGGCATATCTGGACAATTATGAAGAAGCTCTGGAAGGTGTGGAGGAAGTCAGAAGATCCCTTCTGATCGCACTGATCGACAGGAAAATCACCAAGTATTTTTCCAATTTTGACGGACTTGTACGCAAGCTGGAACGTGATAAATACTTCCTGATCATGCGTCAGAGTTCCCTGGAAGCATTGAAGGAACAGCGTTTTCATATTCTGGATGAAGTTAAGACGGTCAATATTGGTAATGAAATGGCAGTTACCCTAAGTATCGGTATTGGTCTGAACGGCGCAAACTATCTGCAGAATTATGAATATTGCCGTATTGCCATTGAGATGGCTCTTGGACGCGGCGGTGACCAGGTAGTAATTAAGAATGGAGATTCCATCGCCTATTTTGGCGGAAAATCCCAGCAGGTGGAGAAAAATACCCGCGTAAAGGCCAGAGTGAAGGCACAGGCTCTGAAAGAGTTTATGAGCACCAAGGATCGTGTTGTGGTTATGGGACATAAGATCACAGATGTAGATGCCCTTGGGGCTGCAATCGGTATTTATCGTGCAGGAAAGACCCTTGGCAAGCCGGTTCATATTGTAGTAAATGATCCGACCACATCCATCCGTCCGTTGATGGCAGGTTATATCAATAATCCGGATTATGAGCCTTCCATGTTTGTAGATTGTGCCCAGGCAAAGGATCTTGTGGATAATAATACAGTTGTGGTTGTGGTGGATACAAACAAACCAAGTTATACAGAGTGTCAGGATCTTCTTTATCTGACCAGGACAATCGTGGTGCTGGATCATCACAGAAGAGGCAGTGAAGTGATACAGAACGCAGTACTTTCCTATGTGGAGCCATATGCATCCTCCACATGTGAGATGGTTGCTGAGATCCTTCAGTATTTTGACGAGGATCTGCGTCTTCGCAGCCTGGAGGCGGATTGTCTGTATGCAGGTATGGTAATTGACACCAATAATTTTACTACACGCTCCGGCGTGCGCACTTTCGAAGCAGCTGCTTATCTTCGGAGAAATGGCGCAGATATTACAAGAGTCCGCAAAATGCTTCGGGATAACATTGATGCTTATAAGGCAAGAGCGGAAGTCGTCCGCACTGCCCGGATTTACAGAAATTGTTTTGCAATAGGAAGATGTCCCAGCGAGGGGCTGGAAAGTCCTACAGTAGTAGGAGCCCAGGCCGCAAATGAGCTTCTGAATATTGCAGGTGTGAAGGCTTCTTTTGTTCTTACTCCATATAATAATGAGGTGTATGTAAGTGCCCGTGCCATTGATGAGGTCAATGTGCAGGTTATGATGGAGAGAATGGGCGGCGGCGGTCATCTGAACATTGCCGGAGCCCAGGTGAAGGCTACAGAAGATGAGACAGAGAAAATGATCAAAGATATCATAGATCAGTTATACCAGGAAGGAGAATTCGAAGAATGAAAGTAATTTTACTGGAAGATGTAAAAGCCCTTGGAAAAAAGGGAGAGATTGTAAACGTCAGTGACGGATATGCAAGAAACATGATCCTGCCGAAGAAGCTTGGACTTGAGGCAACTCCAAAGAACTTAAATGACCTGAAGCTTCAGAAGGCAAATGAAGAGAAGGTTGCCCAGGAGAATTTAGAAGCTGCCAGAGCTTTTGCCAAGAATCTTGAAGATAAAGAGGTTATTCTTACTCTTAAAGTGGGAGAGGGAGGAAGAACATTTGGTTCTGTTTCCACAAAAGAAATTTCAGAAGCTGCCAAGAAACAGCTGAATCTCGATATAGAGAAAAAGAAACTGGTACTTCCAAACCCGATCCGCAATCTTGGTGTAACAAATGTACCGGTCAAGCTTCATCCTAAGGTAACCGGAAGCCTGAAAGTATGGGTAAAGGAAGAGGCATAAGGGTTACTGTGAAGAAGTGTAAACAGTAATGCATAAAGCTGCAGGAGAGGATGTTTTTTACGAAATGGAAGAAGCATTGATCAAGAGGATACTTCCTCACAGCATTGAAGCGGAACAGTCCGTTATAGGTTCCATGATTCTGGACCGCGATGCTATACTGGTAGCATCAGAGATTCTTACAAGTGATGACTTTTACCAGAGCCAGTATGGTATTATTTTTGATGCCATGGTGGAGTTATGTAATGAAGGAAAGCCGGTGGATCTGATCACTCTTCAGAATCGTCTGAAGGAGAAGGAACTTCCACCAGATATCAGCAGTATGGAATATGTAAGAGATCTGATTTCTGCAGTTCCCACTTCTGCCAACGTAAAGTATTATGCCAATATTGTCAGCGAAAAGGCTGTCCTTCGAAGACTGATCAAAGTGAATGAGGAAGTGGAAAATGCCTGCTATATGGAAAAAGAAGGTACACAAATGATCCTGGAGGAAGCGGAGAAGAAATTGTTTAATGTCCTTCAGAGACGCTCCAGTGATGAGTTCGTGCCTATCCAGCAGGTGGTTTTGAATGCGGTAAACAATATTGAGAAAGCCTCCAAGATGAAGGGAACGGTAACTGGTATTCCTACCGGTTTCGTGGATCTGGATTACAAGACCTCCGGAATGCATGCTTCAGACCTGGTGCTGATCGCAGCCCGTCCGTCTATGGGAAAAACTGCTTTCGTTCTTAATATTGCCCAGTATATGGCATTTCGTAAGGACGTTACGGTAGCGATATTCAGTCTGGAGATGTCCAAGGAGCAGCTTGTAAACCGTCTCCTTGCCATGGAATCTCATGTGGATTCCCAGAATATGAGAACTGGTAATCTGAAAGACGAGGATTGGACCAAGCTGGTGGAGGGTGCAGATATTATCGGACGCTCTAATCTTATTATTGATGATACCCCCGGTATTTCCATTTCCGAGCTGCGTTCCAAGTGCCGAAAATACAAATTAGAGCACAATCTTGGAATTATTATGATTGATTATCTTCAGCTGATGAGTGGAAGCGGACATTCTGATTCCAGACAGCAGGAAATTTCCGATATTTCACGTTCCCTGAAAGCACTTGCCCGTGAGATCAGCGTTCCGGTCATTGCACTTTCACAGCTCAGTCGAGCTGTAGAGCAGCGCCCGGATCACAGACCTATGCTTTCTGACCTGCGAGAGTCGGGAGCTATTGAGCAGGATGCTGATATGGTAATGTTTATCTACCGTGATGATTATTATCATAAGGATACGGAGAAAAAGGGAATTGCTGAGATCATTATAGCGAAACAGAGAAACGGTCCTATTGGTACCGTTGAGCTGGTATGGCTGCCTCAGTATACACAGTTTGTAAATATGAAAAAATAAGGAAATGCTGATTGATTATGGTATTTCTTCGAAAAGGCCGGCATGTTATGTCGACCTTTTTTTCTTGCATTTGAAAGACCTTTTGTTATAATAAAAACAGTGAATTATGCTATTGTCCATACGGATGCTGTCTGGCAGCCAGACCGATTTGTTTTGTGGACAGCAACAATTTCATGAGGAGGGGTAGTATGGAAAAATGCTATACCGTGGCTGAGACTGTGAAGCTGACAGGGGTGAAATCTTATGTCCTTCGTTACTGGGAGGATGAACTTTCCCTTCCTATTCGCAGAAATGAGCTGGGGCATCGCTGCTACACCCAGGATGATATTCAACTGTTTTTGAACATTAAAGAACTAAAGAACAGAGGCTTGCAGCTTCGGGCGATACATGATCTTCTTCCAAAACTTACAAAAAAAGAAGGAATGGAAGTAATCGTGCCGGAAGAAAAGGATAAAATACATTTACTGGAATCTGAGAGTATAGAAAAAGAAGAGAATGAAACAAGAGATACACTTCGGGAAGAACTGCTGGAGAATGTTCAGAATTTTAAAGCGGAGCCAGATAAAAAGATTCTGGAGTTTCAGGAGATATTAGAACGTCTGATTACTCAGGAGCTTCATGCCAAAAAAGAAGGAGAAGACAGGTGGCGCACTCTGGATGCAGCCATCAGGAGACAGCAGATGGCAAGAAGAGAAGCAGCTGCATCTTCGGAGAAGAAGGGAAAAAAGAAAAACGGAGTGTAGAATGTGTTTGAAAAAGGGGAGCTCCATAGGAAGCTCCCCTTCATGCTATCATCACTTATGTGGGAAAATCAACCCTCGCTGATAGCGCCTGTAGGACAGGCATCAGCACAAGTTCCGCAGTCCATGCAGGAATCTGCATCGATTACGTAATGATCATCTCCCTGAGAAATAGCACCTGCTGGGCACTCGCTCTCGCATGTTCCACAGCTTACGCACTCGTCAGAAATTACATATGCCATTGTTATATCCTCCTTTAATCTCTTTAGTTCCCTTATGATTACTGTTCACAGAGTGAACAGAAACCCTTTCTGGGATATGAGTCTATTCTAATATATATGTCAAAGGATATCAAGTACAAAATTATAAACAAAATTTTAGAATTGTGACGGTTGCGCAAATGTGTATTTGGTATTATAATAGTGGAACGTGGAGAGTTACTGCCGGTTTTGATGTAATGGCAGGGAATTTTTTACGAGAGAAGCAGTTGCTGGTCAGGCATGAACAGTAACTCGATATAAAAAAGGAGGAAACAGATCATGGCACAGGTGACAAAAGATATGCTGATTGGTCAGCTTCTTCAGTTAGATCCTAATATGGCTGGTATTCTTATGGCATCCGGTATGGGATGTGTAGGATGCCCATCCGCACAGATGGAATCTCTGGAGGAGGCTGCTATGGTACACGGAATTGATGCTGACGTTTTAATCCAGCAGCTGAACGATTATCTTGCAGGCCGTTAGTATATAGGTTCTTGACGGGCAGTGCCGGTTGAGAAGGTAACCCCGACAGAGTATATACGAACTTATAATAAAAAGGACTGGCGATTTGCCAGTCCTTTTTAATAAGGTTTTAGAGTGTGTTTGAAAAAGGCTTTCTGCAAGATGTGCGTCACAATTTGCGGGAATGATTTTTCAAACACGCTCTAGTAGTACATCCATCTAGTTTTTAAAGTGTTGTTGGATATAGCTTTGCCAGTTTAATTCTGGCATCAGCTGTCGTGAACTGCCAGTTTATTTTTACACATTTTGCATTTCGATTCACTGTCCAGCTACGAACCTGTTTTTCAAAACTTTCGAGATCTGGAAATGGTTTTGCAAGTGCCTGGCGGCTCATAACCCCTATTTCTATTTCTGCCATATCCAACCAGCTTCCATGTTTTGGCGTGTAATGCCATTCAAAACGTTTGGTTAAACGGTTGGCTTCTTGTGCTGAAAATGCCTTGTACAAAGAAGATGGCGCATGGATATTTAAGTTATCGGTGACCAATATGATTTTTTTCGCTTTTGGATATAATTCATCTGCCGTATAGCGAAGAATTTCAGCAAAATCAATTGCTGTCCGGGTTTGTTTTACAACAGTTTCCCGTTTTCCTGCCAACGGCTCAGATATCATAAAGATATCTGCAACTCCATTCCGGACATAAACAGAATCCAATTTTTCTGGTTCCCCTGGCTTACAGGGAACCCGTTTTTCTATGATTAGCTGTTTATTCGTTTCATCAATACAAACTACCGGTCTGGACGGATCATATGATCTTTGATATACATCCAGAACATCCTCCATTTTTGCTACGAATTCTGCATCAGCCTGGGGGATGCACCATTCTTTTACAAGCCACGGTTTAATTTCGTTTTTTTCATAACGTTACAGACCGTACTATCAGTGATGTAATCAACAACTTCCAGCCGTATCAGCTCCTCCGCGATAGCCTGCATGGTCCAACGGGAAGCCCCTTCCGGAGGTGTCGAACAGGCAATTGCACAAATCCTTGCTTCTACATCACCTGTAACTTTTCGGTGTCGGTTTTTTTGCTCTTTTCTTCCAAGGGCAGATTCCATACCTTCTGTTACAAAACGCTGGGCAATTCCAGCTATTGTACTATGGGAAGCACCATATGCTTCTTTGATACGGTCATACGTCCAGGAACTATTTTCAGGCTTTTGATCCAGCTTTAGTAAGATTTGAGCATGCTTTATACGATAGCCCTTTCCACCCTTTTGGATGAGAGATTTGAGTTCCTGTATTTCTGTATCAGTAAGTGTAACATGATAACGTGGCATTGCGTATCCTCCAGAACTGTTTTTTGAATGGAGTATAGCAAAAAAGCAAGTAACTGTAAACTATTATTACTAGATGGATACTATACTAGCTCCTGTCTGAAAAATATTTCCTCTTGTAAACATAAACCTGATAAAGTATAATGATGTCTGTTGTGAAATTATAACAAAATTTTTTGTGTATCGCGAAACGTGTAATTGTGAAGGTACAGAACAGTTACCAAAAGAGTACTATTGCGGAAGCAGTGCAGATAAATGACGAAAAAGATGAAATGGAAAAACCGCATTTTCTGGCTCAGGATCCTGATCATGGTTCTGGTCATCGTGGGATCTTATCTGGCATATGCCTTTATATACAGAGGTAGAAATGAGCCGCCCACCAAGAGGAAAACCACTAATCAGGAAGCGGCTTACTATACTCTTCGTGGACAGATCCAGATGCTTTCCCAGAAAGAAGAGCTGATGGCATTTGCCTTTGAAGACAGGAAAAAGGAGCGGGAATACGGAACCTATATTATTCCCGGTCTGAAAGCAACACGAACCCTTCTTACCAGTGAGGGTGATATGCCGGCCATGTGTACCACTATGACACCGCAGGGTCTGGCAGTAACAGAGGATTATGTTTTTATAAGCGCCTATTGCCATGCGAAAAAGCATAACTCTGTGATCTATATGATCAACAAAGAATCGCACCGTTTTATAAAAGAAATTATTTTGCCCGGACAGCCACATGTTGGCGGTCTGGCATATGACAGTGAACACCGGATTCTGTGGTATTCTTCAAATACGCAGGAACTTGCCCAGGCAGTGAGCCTTACCATGGAATCTATCGAAAATTATGACTATGATGCAGGCAGGCATCCTATCGCGACAAACCAGGTAGCCAGCCTTTACGGAATCGTCCGTGATTCCTTTATGACCTTTTATGATGGGTGTCTGTACGTTGGCTGTTTTACAAAATATACAGACAGTGCCATTGCAAGATATGCAGTAGATGATCAGGGAAACCTGATAAATACTATGGATGAAGGTCTGGGAATGAACTTCGGGATGGCGGTTCCCCTTGATTATTCCACCATTTCCGAACAGGCCCAGGGAATGACTTTTTATAACGACAAGCTTCTTTTGTCTCATTCCTTTGGAATTCTGCCTTCCAGAGTGGTATTTTATGAAAAATCCGATAAAAGGCTTTATGTAGATGAAAATTCTGCTGTCAGCTATCGGTTTCCGGAACGGATCGAACAGATTTTTGTGGATGGGGATGACTTGTACGTGCTGTTTGAATCCGCTGCCTATGCATATAGTTCAGCGTCTGTGAATATTGTGGACAGGGTTTTAAAACTGAGCCTTCCCAGAATGGAAGAATACCAGCAGAGCATACAGAGTAATGTGAGCCAGTATTAGAATGCCTTTTCAAACACGCTCTAGAGCGTGTAAATCTGGGGGATTTATTTAAGAATGAATCCGGGATTGTCCACATATATTAAAATTGAGAGGTGATACAACATAGAAGCAGAGCAGATTCAGAACCTGTTTGCAGGCAATATCCGCAGACTGTTGATGAATGCAAACCTTGATTATGACAAAATATATGAGATACGGTTAAGAGTAGGACGACCGTTGTTCTACACCTATGACGGAGGTGAGGGTTTTCTTACCGACCATGATGGCAAATACGTGGTGACAAGGGAAGATCTGAAGGAAACCATGGAATATATAAGTGGTTATTCCCTTTATTCCTATGAAGATGAAATGCGCCAGGGATTTCTCACTGTTCAGGGAGGTCATCGGGTAGGTGTTACCGGAAAGGTGATTCTTGACGGCAATGAGATCCAGGGAATGAAATATATTTCCTGTATCAATGTACGTCTGGCTCACGAAGTGGTAGGCTGCGCAGACCAGGTGATGCCCTATATCCGCAAAAAAGACTGGGTAGCCCATACTTTGATCGTTTCTCCGCCAAGAGGGGGGAAAACAACCCTGCTCCGGGATATTATCCGTCAGCTGAGCAATGGTGAGGAAAAGAAAAAAATGCCGGGGGTAACGGTTGGCGTTGTAGATGAGAGAAGTGAGCTTGCCGGTTCCTATCAGGGAGTTCCACAGAATGACCTTGGCATGCGTACGGATGTGCTGGATGGCTGTCCGAAGGCAGAAGGGATGGAAATGCTGATCCGTTCTATGTCTCCAGCAGTTGTGGCCGTAGATGAACTGGGACGGAAAGAAGACTTTAAAGCAGTGGAATCTGTGATTCACAGTGGGTGTAAAGTGATCGCCACCGCTCATGGAAATTCCATTGAGGACGTGATCCATCAGCCTTATTTTGAAAGGCTGGTGAGAAGAAGAGTGTTTGAACGGTATATTTTCCTGGACAAGGGAGAACATGCGGGAACCATACTTGGAATTTATGACAGAAACGGGAGGCCTTGTTGAAAACAGCAGGAATCATTCTGATCCTTTTTTCCGGAACAGGTCTTGGGTTGTGTAAAAGCATGGAACTGACAGCCAGACTGAAAATTCTGGAAAAACTGGCTCAGCTTCTTCTGTTACTGAAAGGGGAAATCCGCTGCACAGGGGCGACGTTGGAAGATGCCTTTCTTGATGCTGCAGCAAAAATGCCAGGAGAGTACAGGCTTTTTCTCAAAGAAACTGCAGGATGGCTTCAGCAGCGGCCTGGAATTACCTTTGATGAGATTTTCAGGGAATGCGCAGCAAGACTGCTTCCCCTTTACAAACTTTCAGAGGAAGAGCGGGAAAGCTTTCTTTCTCTGGGTGAAAAACTGGGATATCTGGACAGGGAAATGCAGGTGGCACAGCTGACACTTCTGGAGGAGGAGCTAGGCTACAGGATAAAGACTCTGAAAAGTGCTATGCCAAAGCAGCAGAAAACATATCAGAGCATGGGAATTCTGGGCGGAATTCTGCTGGCAGTCCTGTTGTGGTAATTTCATATAATATCTGGAAAAGTTGCCTGAGAAACGATTATGTAAAGGCAGATAACGGTAAGAAAGGAGGCCCCCTTGGAAGTCAGTATTATTTTTAAAATAGCTGCTGTGGGGATTCTGGTCTCCGTGCTTTCTCAGGTTCTGAAACACAGCGGCAGAGAGGAACAGGCTTTTTTAGTCAGCCTGGCAGGTCTCCTTGTGGTACTCTTCTGGATCGTACCATATATTTATGAGTTGTTTGACAGCATAAAAAAATTATTTGAATTGTGATCTGATTCACCAATATCCTGTCACCTGTGTTCAGGAGGTGGAAAATGGACATTATAAAGATTTCGTTACTAGGCGTATGCGGTGTTATTCTTGGATTTCTTATGAAAGGAACCAAACCGGAATACGCTTGTTTTATTACAGTTGGAATTGGTCTTGTGATCATGGGACTTGCTGTGGGGAAAATTTATTACCTGTTTGAATCTCTGGGGAAAATCCAGGAGACACTTCCAGTGGATACGGAATATATTTCCACACTGGTAAAAATGATCGGAATTACCTACATCGGTCAGTTTGCCTCCGGAATCTGTAAAGATGCAGGCTACAGCACAACAGCGGCTCAGATCGAGCTGTTCTGTAAATTGTCGGTGATGGTTCTGAGCATGCCGGTGCTTATGGCACTTCTGAAGACGATTCAGGAGTTCATGGTATGAGGTTCTGGAGAAAAAAACAAAAATGGCAGGTAATTGCTGCATTGTTGTTTGCAGTATGGATTCTGATGGGAACCAGAAAAATAAATGTAAACGCAGAGAACATGGAAGCAGAGAGTTTTACAGGTGAAACAGCAGTCGAAACAGAGGAAGAGACAACGGAGAAAACGGTAACAGCAGGTATTGGCTATCGTGCAGCTTCCGCTGATTCTGAGGGCATTACGGAGCAGCTGGTTTCTGACATGTCTTTCGAACAGGTACAAACTTTAATGGATGAAATGCTGGGAGAGGACAGCTTCTCCATAGGAACAGCATTAAAAAACATGATAAACGGCGAAACAGTATTTTCAAAAGAGGCGGTGCAGCAATTTCTGCGCAGCCTCTTTTTTGAACGGCTGGAAAAAGAACGGGCTAATTTTTTTCGCATTCTTCTTCTGGTGCTGGCAGCTGCTGTTTTTTCAAATTTTGCAGAGGTATTTGAAAACAGCCAGATTGGAGAGGTAAGTTTTTACATGGTATATCTTTTATTATTTACCATTCTGATGAACAGCTATCAGCAGCTTGGAGTTTCTCTTGGAAAACAGCTGGAATGGATGACTCAGTTTATGAAAGGCCTGGCACCTGCTTATTTCGTGGCAGTTTCAGCAGCATCAGGAGCTGTCACGGCTTCTGTATTTTATCAGGGGGTTCTTCTTCTGGTGTGGCTGGTGGAATGGCTTCTTCTCACTTTGATTCTGCCAGGGGCTAATCTGTATGTTCTTCTTTGTATGGTGAACCATCTTTCCAAAGAGGATATGTTAAGCAAGATGGCAGAACTTCTGGAAACTATGATCAACTGGAGCCTGAAAACCATGCTTGGGGCTGTCCTTGGGCTTCAGGCGGTACGAGGGCTGGTTGCGCCTGCCATGGATGCCATCAAACGAACTGCCCTGGGCAGAACTGCCGGAGCGATTCCGGCTGTGGGAAATGCCGTAAATGCGGTAACAGAATTGATTCTGGCAGGGGCACTGCTTGTGAAAAACTGTCTTGGAGCAATGGCGGTGGTGGTTCTGCTTCTTGCAGGAGCCGGACCTGTGATTCATTATGGTCTCCTATCCCTTAGCTTTCGCTTCCTTGGTGCAGTGGCACAGCCTGTATCAGACAAACGAATCGTAGGCTGCCTTGGCACAATGGGAGAAGGCTGTGCCCTGCTTCTGCGGATCATGCTGACTGCGGAAATTCTGTGTGTGCTTACCTTTATAGTTCTCATGGCGTCTGTAGGCGGATAAAAGTAACAGTAAGCGGAAATGAACCATAATAACCTGAGCATATGACTGAGATATGGGACCAAAATGGGATGCGGGAAGTGATATATTATGAAAGAAGCCATCTACAGCTGGATCAAATGCCTTGCCATATTTTATATTCTGTTGACTATGCTCATCCATCTGGTGCCTACCGGGAAATATCAGCGTTATGTGCGTTTTTTTATGGGACTTTTGCTGATGGTTATGCTGATCACTCCCATGCTTTCCATTCTGGAAAAAGCTAAAACACTGCCGGAAAGCTTTTCCAGCCTTTACCAGCAGGAAGAAAAAAAACGGCTCACTCTTGATATGGAAAATCTTCAGAAAAGCCTTCTGGAAAAAGGTGTGGAGGAGCAGCTTGAGAAAAATATTCCGGAATCTTTGAAAAAGAAAGGCATAGAAGTGACGGCATGCAAAGTACATATAGAAGGGGAGCTGTTAAAAGCCTGCCTGTGGACGAAGGAGGTGCCAGATGGAGAGCTTGAGAGGGGGATAAAAGATGAACTTGCAGCAAACTGGGGAATCAGGGAAGAAAACTGTGAAGTCCTTGCTTGGGAAAATGGGAAGCAGACAATGGGTGATTCTTCTCCTTCTGGGACTTCTGTTTACAGTAATCGCACTTCCGGTATCCAATAAAAAGGATAGCTCCCCGGAAGTAAAAAGCAGTTCCTTTTTTTCAGCTTCTTCTGAGGAAAATACAGATGCAGAACGGACAGTTCTGGAGAAAAAACTGGAAGATCTTTTATCCCAGACAGAAGGAGTGGGAAAAGTGCAAGTGCTCCTTATGACGGGGGAAGAAAAAGACAGCAGCAGTTTCTACGATTCCGGAAATCAGGCGGTGACCGGAGTGCTGATCGCGGCGGAAGGAGCAGATAATTCTGTGGTTTCCAGGAATATTGTAGAAGGAGTTATGGCATTATTTCAGCTGGATGCCCATAAAATTAAAGTAATGAAAATGAAATGAGGAGAGGTAAAGTGAAAAAGATTCTGAAAAAGAACCAGGTAATCATTACTTCACTGGCGGTTCTGATCGCAGTTGCAGGATACCTGAATTTTGCAGATGTAGATCTTGGCCTGAAAAATAAGGAGGCAAGCGCGGACAGCAGCAGTATTCTGGAGGATGTAGACTATGATCTGACCGATGAAACAGCCCTTCTGGATGAGAACGGGGCGGATAGCAGCCTTACGGATGTGCAGGATCAGACCACCAGCACGCCGGGGGAAGCTGTACTTACTGCGGCTTCTGATTTTGCGGCCCAGGCCAAACTTTCCAGAGAACAGATCCGTTCCCAGAATAAAGCAGACCTGCAGGCTATTATTAACAACCAGGATCTGGGAGATGACCAGAAGCAGGAGGCTGTGAGCACCATGGTTTCCATGGCGGATCTGACGGAAAAAGAGTCGGCAGCAGAACTTCTTCTGGAAGCTAAAGGCTTCGAAAATGTGATCGTAAATCTTACCGGAGAGACGGCAGACGTGGTGGTTCCGGAAGCAGATCTGACAGATGCAAAACGGGCTCAGATTGAAGACATTGTGAAAAGAAAAACGGGAATTGCGCCGGAAAATATTGTGATCACGCCGTTAAATGAAAGCGAGGAAGAACTGGTAAATAAAGATGAATCACTGGAGACTTCCGTGGATATTGATGATGATACTACAGTAAATCCGTGATAATACTACAGTAAATCCATGATATACCCCCTTGACAGTGCAGCAGTCCTTATACTAGAATAGGAATGCTGCAAAAATATAAGAATACACGCTCTAGAGCGTGTCTAAAATAGAGAATTCAAATAGGAGGCTAAACGTGTCGAAGTATACGAAAGAAATAGAAAAAAGAAGAACCTTTGCCATCATTTCCCACCCGGATGCAGGTAAGACTACTCTGACTGAGAAATTCCTGCTGTATGGCGGAGCCATTAATCTGGCCGGTAGTGTTAAAGGAAAGGCAACGGCCCGCCATGCAGTATCGGATTGGATGGAAATTGAGAAGGAGAGAGGTATTTCCGTTACTTCTTCCGTATTGCAGTTCCATTATGACGGTTACTGCATCAACATTCTGGATACTCCTGGACATCAGGATTTCTCAGAGGATACTTATCGTACCCTGATGGCTGCAGATTCTGCAGTTATGGTAATTGACGGGTCCAAGGGTGTTGAGGCACAGACCAGAAAGCTGTTCAAGGTCTGCGTTATGAGACACATTCCTATTTTTACTTTTATCAATAAAATGGACCGTGATGCCAACGATACCTTTGATCTTCTTGACGAGATCGAAAAAGAGCTTGGAATCGCAACCTGCCCTATTAACTGGCCAATCGGTTCTGGTAAGAAATTCCGCGGTGTTTACGACCGCAACACGAATAAGATCCTTACTTTCACAGATACCCAGAAAGGTACCAAGGAGGGAACTATTGAGGAAATCGATCTGGATTCTCCTCATGCACTTGAGGTTATGGATCCGGAGCAGAAAGAACAGCTTCTGGAGGAAATCGAGCTTCTGGATGGCGCAAGTGCCGAGTTCGATCAGGAGATGGTAAGTAAGGGAGAACTGACTCCTGTGTTCTTTGGATCCGCTCTTACCAATTTTGGTGTTGAGACTTTCCTGGAGCATTTCCTGAAGATGACTACGTCACCTCTTCCAAGAATGGCAGACTCAGGTCTTGTTGATCCTATGAGCGATGATTTTTCTGCTTTTGTATTTAAGATTCAGGCAAATATGAATAAGGCTCACCGTGACAGAATTGCATTTATGCGTATCTGCTCCGGCAAATTCGATGCCTCCCAGGAGGTTTATCATGTACAGGGGGATAAGAAGATGAGACTTCTTCAGCCCCAGCAGATGATGGCTGAGTCACGCCATGTAGTTGAGGAGGCTTATGCAGGAGATATTATCGGTGTATTTGATCCCGGTATTTTCTCTATTGGAGATACGATCTGTACGCCTGGAAAAAAATTTGCATTTGAGGGCATTCCTACATTTGCACCGGAGCACTTTGCAAGGGTAAGACTTCTGGATACCATGAAGAGAAAGCAGTTTGTAAAGGGAATTAACCAGATCGCACAGGAAGGTGCCATCCAGATTTTCCAGGAGCTTTACGGAAATATGGAAGAGATCATTGTGGGCGTTGTTGGTGTGCTCCAGTTTGATGTTTTGAAATATCGTCTGGAGAACGAGTATAATGTGGAAATTCGTCTGGAAAATCTGCCATATGAGCACATCAGATGGATTGCGAACAAGGATGAGATTCAGGTGGACAAGATCGTCGGAACTTCTGACATGAAGAAGGTTACAGATCTGAAAGGCAATCCGTTGCTTCTGTTTATCAATGCATGGAGTGTGGGCATGACAGAAGACAGAAATCCGGATTTAATATTAACAGAATTCAGTAAATAACTCTTTTCATTTTTGACGCATTTTGCTATAATTAAAGAAAGTCTCGGATAGAAATAGAACTGCGCAGATGCGTGGGATGATCCGTTTCGTGTAAATACGCCGTAAGGCAGATTTGACGCTGGCCTCGTGGAAAGATGCGAATTTTCCGGCAGCCGGCAGATTAAACCTAGGAGGTTTGTAAGCATGGCAGAGAAGAGAACAACATATAAAATACAGGATATTGAGGGAATCGGTGAGGTTCAGATCGCAGATGAGGTCGTTACTATTATCGCCGGACTTGCCGCTACAGAAGTAGACGGAGTTGCCTCCATGGCAGGTAATATTACCAATGAGCTGGTAAGCAAGCTTGGAATGAAGAATCTCTCCAAGGGAGTTAAGGTTGAAATTGTTGACAGTGTGGTAAGCGTTGACCTTACCCTGAATATTGAATATGGCATGAATATCCTTGAGACCAGCAAGAAGGTTCAGGAGAAAGTAAAAGCAGCCATTGAGAACATGACAGGACTTGAGGTTGCAGATGTCAATATTCATATTGCAAGCGTAGATATGGAGAATGAAAAAAGCAAGTAAACGAAAAAAGGAAAGTAAACCTTTCCTTTTTTTTCTATGAATGTCTGCGTGAGCTGGCATTTCTTTGCAGAGATTTTCGGGAGTTACAGATAGTAGGAGGAAACATGAGAAGAAGGGAACAGAGAGAACATATTTTTAAGCTGCTTTTTATCAGCGAGTTTAATACACAGAAAGAAATGGAAGAGCAGCTGGCTTTATATTTAGCTGATATTGAGAATCTGGAAGAGAGCGACCGGGACTATATCAGCCGCAAATATATGAACATTATGAACCACACAGATGAGCTTGATGAGAAGCTGAACAGCATCAGTATGGGATGGAAGACAAGCCGTATGAACCGTGTTGATCTGACAGTTCTTCGTCTGGCTGTGTATGAGCTTGAATATGAGAAAGAGGAAGTGCCGGTAGGAGTTGCCATCAATGAGGCTGTAGAACTGGCGAAATGCTTCGGTTCTGAAGAGTCCGGTGCATTCGTAAACGGAATCCTTGGAAAGATTGCCAACCCGGATAAGAAGGTTGCTGCAAGAAAGGCATCTTCTAAGAAAGAAGAACAGACCTCTGCAAGACCGAAATCCGGTTTCAAGGTAAAGGATCCTTCCAAAAAGGTGGTAGTTGTCAACCGCAATGTAAGCTCCAGGGCACCGGAAAATAAAAATGAATAATGTCTATTCTGTTGGTCAGGTAAACCGCTATGTGAAGAACATGTTTACCCAGGACTATTTTTTACAGAATATTTATGTAAAGGGAGAGGTATCCAACTGTAAATACCACTCCACAGGACACATCTATTTTACCTTAAAGGACGAAGGCGGCACACTGAAATGCGTTATGTTCGCAGGTTCCAGAAGAGGTCTTGCTTTCCGCATGAAAGACGGAGACAAGGTGATAGCCGGGGGCAGAGTAGATGTTTATGAAAGAGATGGCGCATATCAGTTCTATGCGAAGGAGATTACTTTAGAGGGAGCTGGTGCGCTTTATGAAAGATACTTGGCGTTGAAGCAGGAGCTGGAGGATATGGGAATGTTTGCACAGGAGTACAAGCAGCCCATACCGGAATTTGCCCACAGAGTGGGGATTGTCACATCTCCTACAGGTGCTGCGATTCGGGATATTATCAACGTTTCCACCCGAAGAAATCCTTTTATCCAGAGTATTCTTTACCCGGCACTTGTGCAGGGGGAGGGAGCAGCGGCCAGTATTGTACGTGGTATCCGCATGCTGGACGAGGCAGGCGTGGATGTGATCATTGTAGGCCGGGGCGGTGGTTCTATCGAGGAACTATGGGCTTTTAACGAAGAAGAGGTGGCAAGGGCGATTTTTGAGTGCCATACACCTGTAATTTCTGCAGTGGGACATGAGACTGATTTTACCATCGCGGATTTTGTGGCGGATCTTCGTGCCCCTACACCTTCAGCAGCGGCAGAACTCGCCTATTTTGACTGCCGGACTCTTTTGAATTCCATGCAAGGGTATCAGGAACGGCTGGAACGGGCAGTGTGGAATAAAATTGACGTAAACAGGGCAAAACTGGAAAGATATGGAACACGTCTTCAGTATCTGAATCCAGAGAGCCGTCTGCGTGACCGTCAGCAGTATGCAGCAGATGTGCAGGAACGAATCCAGTCTGCCATGGAACAAAAGATAAAAGATAAAAGACACAGACTGTCCCTCTATCTGGAAAGGTTTCACGGTCTTTCTCCTCTTCGGAAGCTGAATCAGGGTTACTCCTACGTTTCTGATAAGGAAGGAAAGACATTGACAAGCGTTTCACAGGTAAAACAAGGGGATGGTCTGCTGATTTATGTTACAGATGGTACAATAGAGGCGTCTGTACAGAATACAAAAGCCAGCAGTTACGGAGCAGATACAGACAGTGAAAAATGAAGTCAGCATGCAGATCGTGCATAGCTAATAGAAGGCTTCTGTGCACAATGTGTGCAGCAATAAAGACGGAGGTGCGGAAGGATGGCTGATGAGAAAAAAGAAGAGAAAACTCTGGAGGAGGCTTTTTCAGAGCTGGATGTTCTGGCGGGAAGGCTGGAAGACCGTGAGACCTCCCTGGAAGATTCATTTCGCCTTTATAAACAGGGAATGGAGCTTCTGAAATATTGTAATGATAAGCTTGATACTGTTGAGAAAAAAATGCTGCAGATGAATGAGGATGGTAGCCTTGGTGAATTTTCAAGATGAATTAAAAAAAAGAACAGAAGAAATTAATAAAGTGATCCAGTCTTATCTTCCGGAAGAGGAAGGTTTTGCGAAGACTATGGCACAGGCAATGAATTACAGTATTCTGGCAGGAGGAAAGCGCCTTCGCCCTATGCTGATCCTGGAAACCTTAAGGCTGTTTGGAGGAGAAGAGAAGCTGGCATATCCTTTTATGGCAGCAATGGAGATGATTCATACCCATTCACTGGTCCATGATGATCTTCCGGCTCTTGATAATGACGATTACCGGAGAGGACGTCTTACTACTCATAAAGTTTATGGGGAAGCTATGGGGGTTCTTAGCGGTGTGGCACTTCTCAATTATGCTTATGAAGTGATGCTTACAGCTTTTGACACGGCAGATACACCAGATTGTCAGGCACATGTGATTCAGGCACTGAAGGTAATGTCCCATAAGACCGGACTTTACGGAATGCTTGGCGGACAGAGTGTGGATGTGGAAAATGACGGCAAGCCTATGAGCCGTGAGATGATTGATTATATTTATGAGAATAAGACTTCTGCACTTATTGAAGCCTCTGTGATGACAGGCGCAATTCTTGGAGGTGCCGCGGAAGAAGAGACTGCTATAGTAGAAAAAGCAGCAAAAAATATCGGCCTTGCGTTCCAGATCCAGGATGATATCCTGGATGTGACCAGCACCGAGGAAGAGCTGGGTAAGCCAATTCACAGTGATGAGAAGAACCATAAGACTACTTATGTGACACTTATGGGAATTGAGAAAGCATCACAGCAGGTGAAGAAGCTGTCAGATGAGGCAGTTACTTTGTTTGAAGGACTGAATAAGAAAAATGAATTCCTGTTTACTCTGGTGAACGAGCTGGTGGGACGCAGGAAGTGAAAGAAGGATACAAATGATTCTGGATAAAATAAAAAAGCCCAACGATATTCACAAAATTCCTCTGGCTGAATTTCCGCAGCTGGCAGAAGAAATACGAAGCTTTTTGATTGAATCCGTCAGCAGGACAGGAGGACATCTGGCATCCAATCTTGGAGTGGTAGAACTTACACTGGCACTGCATAATGTACTGGATTTTCCAGATGACAAGCTTATTTGGGATGTAGGCCATCAGGCATACACTCATAAGATCCTCACCGGACGAAAAGGTGAATTTGAGACCCTGCGCAAGGAAGGCGGACTGAGTGGTTTTCCAAAAAGAGGGGAGAGCAATTGCGACTCTTTTGACGCGGGACATAGCTCAGATTCTATTTCTGCAGGCCTTGGTTATGTGCATGCAAGGGATCTTCTTGGAGAGAATTATCATGTGGTTTCTGTGATCGGCGATGGTGCGCTTACAGGCGGTATGGCTTATGAGGCGCTGAATAATGCAGCCGAATTGAAGACCAATTTTATAATTGTTTTAAATGACAATAATATGTCAATCTCTCCAAATGTAGGAGGAATGTCAAATTATCTCAGTGCGATCCGTACTGCAGAAGCATACACCGGAATGAAAATGAGCTTGAATAAGGCGGTAAAAAAGATTCCCCGTGTGGGAACCGCTATGGTGGATGCTGTGAGAAGGACGAAAAGCAGCATTAAGCAGCTTTTTATTCCGGGAATGCTCTTTGAAAATATGGGTCTGACCTATCTTGGACCGGTGGACGGGCATAATATGCGCCAGATGATGCGTCTTTTTAATGAGGCAAAGCGTGTGAAGGGACCGGTTGTGGTTCATGTTCTTACAGAAAAGGGACGTGGCTATGAACCTGCAAGACAGAATCCGGATATGTTTCATGGAATCGGACCGTTTGACATCAAGACTGGAAAGCCAACCCAGAAGAAGGTCTGTCCGGGTTATACGGATGTGTTTGCAGATGCTTTGTGCCAGGTGGCAGCAGAAGAAGAGAAGCTGGTTGCCATTACAGCTGCCATGCCTGATGGTACCGGGCTGAAAAAGTTTTCCCAGAGATTTCCAGACCGGTTCTTTGATGTGGGAATTGCAGAAGAGCATGCAGTTTCCTTTGCAGCCGGACTGGCACTTGGCGGAGTAGTCCCGGTGGTTGCCATTTATTCCTCCTTTTTGCAAAGAGCTGTGGATCAGATGCTTCACGATGTGTGCATGCAGAAGCTTCATGTGATCTTTGCAGTGGACAGGGCAGGTCTTGTTGGAGCAGATGGTGAGACACATCAGGGCAATTTTGACATTTCCTATCTCAGCATGATGCCTGGAATGACAGTGATGGCACCGAAGAATGACTGGGAGTTAAAGGAAATGCTTCGCTTTGCTGTGAAAGCGGATGGCCCGGTAGCAATCCGTTACCCAAGAGGTAATGCATATCAGGGGCTGCAGGAATATCAGACAGCTGTGGAGATGGGGAAAAGTGAAGTCCTTCACAGCGGTTGTAAGGTAGCAGTTCTGGCACTTGGAAGCATGGTGGAGATCTGTGCAGAGGTCTGCAGTGAATTACAGAAGGAAGGAATTGATTCTACCTTTGTAAATGTCAGATTTGTAAAGCCATTAGATACAGCTTTGCTGGATCAGCTGGCGCGGAATCACAGCCTGGTGGTAACAGTAGAAGAAAATGTGCAAAATGGTGGCTTTGGACAGCAGGTATGCGGTTATATGGAAGAACATCATCCTGGTATCCAGGTGCTGCCAGTGGCTATTCCGGATCGTTTTGTGCCTCATGGAGGTGTGGACAGTCTTAGGGTACAGCTGGGGCTTAGCACCAATGCCATTGCAGAGAAGATAAAGAAAATTTCAGGTAACTATTCAGAAGGAATAAGAGAATGAAGAAACGATTGGATATGATGCTGGTGGAGCGCGCTCTTGCACCTTCCAGAGAAAAAGCAAAAGCATATATCATGGCCGGACAGGTTTATGTAGATGGTCAGAAGGAAGATAAAGCAGGCTCCATGTTTACTGAAACGGTGAAAGTGGAAGTCAGAGGAAACACCCTTCCATATGTAAGCCGCGGCGGCCTGAAGCTTGAAAAAGCAATGAATGAATTTGATGTAAGTCTTGAGGGGAAGGTGTGCATGGATGTAGGCGCCTCTACAGGCGGTTTTACAGACTGTATGCTTCAGAATGGTGGTGTGAAGGTATATTCTATTGATGTAGGATATGGTCAGCTGGACTGGAAGCTTCGCAACGACCCAAGAGTTGTGTGCATGGAGAAAACCAACATTCGCTATGTGGTACCGGAGGATATCCAGGAGAAACCTGCATTTTCCTCTATTGATGTTTCCTTTATTTCCCTGACCAAGGTACTGGGACCTGTGCGAAATCTTCTTACAGAGGATGGCGAAATCGTCTGCCTGATAAAACCCCAGTTTGAGGCTGGCAGGGAAAAGGTGGGAAAGAAAGGGGTTGTCCGTGATCCTGCTGTACACGAGGAAGTGATAGAGAAGGTGAGGGATTTCGCCATGAGTATTTCCCTCGAGCCATGCCATCTTTCTTTTTCTCCGATCAAAGGACCAGAGGGAAATATTGAATATCTTCTGCATCTGAAGAAAAAACCGGAGGGAACGGAGGTTCCGGACAGTCTTACTGTGAAAGTGGAGGATGTGGTTGCACAGGCACACGGAGCATTGGATAAACCGGCAGAAAAATAGTATGCAGTTGAATGCTGTTGCTTACAGGGGCAGTAAACAGATACAGGACTTTGGTATGAATAAGTTTTATATTATAACCAACAATGAAAAAGATAAAAATCTGGAATTTACAGACCGGGTAGTGGATTATCTTGGAAAAAGAGGCGGACACTGTGAAGTTCAGCTTGCAGGAAGACAGACTGCAGGTCCGTTCCACTATACGGATCCAAGAAGGATTCCGGAAGAAACACAGTGCATTATCGTACTTGGCGGTGATGGAACCCTTCTTCAGGCTGCCAGAGACATTCAGGCGGCTCACGATAAGAAGCGCAGTCAGATTCCCCTTCTGGGAGTCAATCTTGGAAATCTGGGCTTTCTGGCTGAGGTGGACAGGCAGTCTGTATACCAGGCTCTTGACAAGCTTACGGAGGATGTCTACGAGGTGGAAGAGAGAATGATGCTCTCCGGGACTGTTTACCGGGGAGACAGGGTCATTGGCAAGGATATTGCCTTAAACGACATTGTAATTGCAAGGGAAGGTCCCCTTCGTGTTGTAAGATTTAAAAATTTTGTCAATGACGAATATCTGAACTCTTATAACGCTGATGGAATTATTATTTCCACACCTACAGGTTCGACAGGATACAGCCTTTCTGTTGGCGGTCCTATTGTTTCACCAAGTGGAGAGATGACGATTATGACACCGATCGCGCCACACACTCTGAACAGCCGAAGCATTGTTTTCCCAGCGGAGGATGTGATCACGGTGGAAATGGGAGAGGGACGTCACCAGGATTGTGAAAAAGGACTGGCTTCTTTTGATGGGGATTCTGAAATTCCAATGATCACAGGAGATAAGATTGTGATCCGAAAGGCAGAGGTGAAAACCAGGATTTTGAAGCTGAATCATCTTAGTTTTGTTGAAGTGTTGAGACAAAAAATGAGGGATAGCTGATTTCTATTAATGTATCAGAATACAAATATTATTATAAGTATTGATCATAGTATGGGAATTTTATTGATAATATCATTTTCAGAATGCGTTGCAAAGGTTCATTCAGAGCTTGTTTGAAAAAGGGGTATTGTAAGTGACAGCCTTTTTTAACAGACTTCAGGGCAGAAAATCTTTGCAGGGGAGGTTAAGAAGTGAAATTAGCAAGACATGAGAAAATTATCGAACTGATAAAAGAATATGACATAGATACACAGGAAGAGCTTGCAGCCAGATTGAATGAAGCCGGTTTTAAGGTGACACAGGCTACGGTTTCACGAGATATCCGTGCACTGAAAATGACCAAGGTTGCAGGAAAAGACGGGAAATCCCGCTATGCCATCCTGCAGGATACACAGCCAGGGCTTGGGGACCAGTATACAAGAGTGTTAAATGATGCGGTTGTGTCCATTGAGGTTGGACAGAATCTGGTAGTGATCAAAACAGTTACCGGAATGGCAATGGGAGTTGCCACAGCTCTGGATGCCTTGAAATGGCCGGAAATCCTGGGCTGTATTGCAGGAGATGACACGATTATGTGTGCCTGCAAAAGCTCTGAGCTGGCGGAGGGTGTCATGGAGAAGCTGGGCAGTATTTTGAACAGAAGATAAAAATGGAAACAGTTTGCATGACCGGAATTTTCAATCGGGATTCAGAGCTGACTGAGAACATAAAGTGGATCGGGCAGGAATTTCCTGCTCGATTGTTACTATCTGAAGGGCATGTGTGGCTTTGAAGCATAGCGTTGCCTGACATTACATATGGGCATTTAGGCCTGTTTATAAGGGTATGAGAAAAGAGTAAGGAGTTACTGTCCATTTGAATATACAGTAACGTAAGGAGGTCACCCTTGTTAGTACATTTACACGTAAAAAACCTTGCACTCATAGATGAAATTGAAGTGGAATTCGGACCAGGGCTGAATATCCTCACCGGTGAGACTGGTGCCGGTAAGTCCATTCTTCTCGGTTCCATGCAGCTGATCCTGGGAGGAAAGACATCCAGAAGCATGATCAGGGAAAATGCGCCCTATGCACTGGTAGAGCTTTTATTTCAGGTTGAAAATAGGAAAGCAAAAGAAGCACTTGCCGCACTTGATATTTATCCGGAGGACGGACAGATCCTCATGTCAAGAAAAATCATGGACGGCAGGAGCATTAATAAGATAAATGGGGAGACAAGCACTGTCAGCCAGATGAAGGCCGCTGCAGCCTGTCTTCTTGACATTCACGGGCAGCATGAGCACCAGTCCCTTCTCTATGAGGAGAAACAGCTGGAAATCCTGGACGCTTATGGCCGTGAGAAAATCTTTCCGGAAAAAGAGAAGGTGAAAGCTGCCTATCAGGAATATAAGAAATGTCAGGCAGAACTGAAATCCCTTGATATGGACGAAGAGCAGAAGAATCGGGAAATGGCTTTTCTGGAATTTGAGATCAATGAGATTGAGAAAGCATCTCTGGTTCCAGGAGAAGACGAAGAATTGGAAAAGCAGTATCGAAAGCTCTCCAATGGACGCAGAATTATCGATTCCCTGCAAAGTGCCCATGCCCTTACCGGATATGACGGACAGGGAGCCGGGGAAGCAGTGGGAGAGGCTCTTCGGGAGCTTTCCAGAGTGACAGAGTACGATGAACAGCTGGAATCCCTTTCCCAGACCTTAAGCGAAGTGGACGGACTGCTCAATGATTTTAACAGGGAGCTGTCCTCCTATATGGATGACATGACTTTTGATGAGTCCGTATTTTATGAGACAGAGCACCGCCTGGATCTGCTCAATGGTCTGAAAGCCAAATACGGTCAGCGTATCGAAGAAATTCAGGAATACCAGAAAAAACAGCAGGAAAAGCTGAACAAACTTCAGAAGTATGAAGAAATTTTTGAGGCTGCCAGGGAAGAACTGAAAAAGGCAGAGAAAAAGCTGGAAACAGCCTGCAGCCGTCTTTCAGAGGTTCGTAAAGAATACAGCCATCAGCTGGAGGAAAAGGTAATTCAGGGATTAAAAGACTTAAATTTTCTGGATGTACAGTTTGCCATCACGTTTTCCAGAAGAAGCAGTTTTACAGAGAATGGTTATGATGAAATCCAGTATGAAATTTCCACAAATCCGGGAGAAAGTCTGAAGCCCCTTGGTAAAATCGTATCCGGCGGTGAGCTTTCCAGAATTATGCTTGCCCTGAAGGCAATCCTGGCAGATCGTGACCAGATCGAAACACTGATTTTCGATGAAATAGATACGGGAATCAGCGGACGCACTGCTCAGAAGGTTTCTGAGAAAATGGCAGTGATCGGGCATCATCATCAAGTGCTCTGCATTACCCATCTTCCCCAGATCGCAGCCATGGCAGATTCCCATTTTGAGATCGAGAAGCAGGTTGAAGGCACCAAGACCACCACTCAGATCCATCCCCTTGATGAAGAAGCCTCCATCCGCGAACTGGCCCGTCTTCTTGGGGGTGCCCAGATCACTGGCGCTGTGCTGGAAAATGCAAGGGAGATGAAAAAACTGGCCAGGGAGTGCAAGGCATAATTCCTTTTTGTAGATTGAGAAAATGAGTTTTCAAACATGTAAGTTGAAATCCTATGTGAGACAGGCTCCTGTCTGACAGGGGATTTCTGAGTATATCAGAAGCTTTTTCAGGCAGGCTCCGGAGCGAGTCTGAAAAATCATTCCCGCAATCTGCACGCCCCACTTTGCGTTATATTTTGCCCGAATTCGGTTGTCGTAGCCCGTTTATATCTATTAGGTTATTACCGGTAAATTTGAACTTTATCATCTATACATTTCCACATTGAAAGCCCAGCGAGGAGAAATTGTTTGTGGCGGGTGCATTTGCAGGATGCTTAGAGATACTTAATTCTCAGAAATCTGCGTTATGAGCCGTCTGCATCACTGTCTGAGCGAAGTTTGCAACGGAGCGAGTTTGATAAGACGGCTCATGCCTTTAGCAGATTTCTGAGGACTTAGTATCTCTTAGCATCCGAAACCGCACCTGCCGCAAACAACTTCTCCTCGCGTCCCTTTTTCCAAACTGAAATAAACAATATTGTTACGAAATAACAAAAAATTCACAAAATAATATTGACAAACCCAACCAACAGTGCTATCTTATGAACATAAGGTGTTAGCACTCCTGATAGTTGAGTGCTAACAACCAAAACAAAGGCAGTAAAGGAGTGGAATTTCATGGATCAGGAATTAGATGATCGAAAAAGGAAAATACTAAAAGCCATCATCAAAACCTACATGGAAACAGGCGAACCAGTCGGTTCCCGAACCATTTCCAAGTTTGCAGATTTAAATGTAAGCTCTGCCACCATCCGGAACGAGATGTCAGATCTGACAGATATGGGATATATCGTACAGCCTCACACCTCAGCCGGAAGAATTCCTTCTGATAAGGGTTATCGCCTCTATGTAGACGAGCTGATGAAAGAAAAGGAATCAGAGGTCCAGGAAATCAGAGATCTCATGATCGAGAAGACCGATAAACTGGATAAGATGCTTAAGCAGGTAGCGAAGGTACTCGCCTCCAATACCAACTATGCAACGATGATTTCCGTACCACAGTACAGCGGAAGCAAGATTAAATTTATTCAGCTTTCCCGCGTAACACCGCTTCAGCTTGTAGCAGTAGTAGTGAGTGATAACAACGTCATCCGAAACCAGATCATCAATCTGGATGAGGAGATGGACGATCAGACAATCC